>Ga0208698_100008_pt1 | contig 66553 bp, 59 predicted proteins | sample LakMenEpi20Aug08_FD_150717 | JGI IMG/M metagenome (GOLD analysis project Ga0208698, IMG submission 150717) | Freshwater microbial communities from Lake Mendota, WI - 20AUG2008 deep hole epilimnion (SPAdes) | ecosystem: Environmental > Aquatic > Freshwater > Lake > Epilimnion/Euphotic zone ... | reverse complement strand
ACTTTAAACGGACATGGAGGGACGATAAGACCACTTGTGGCGTGTTTCATTGAAGTGTCAAGAATCACCGCACCTTCAGGTCGGTGAGTATGTCAAAAAGGAGCGGAGATAAGTAATAAAATCTCTGCTCCTTTCTATTCCCATAAACAATTTTAAATTTTGGATTGGGGATGAAATTGAACATCTAAAATCTAAAATCTAAAGTCTAAAATTTACCGAACCTGGAAAACTAAAAATGGCAACTCTACAGCAGCAGAAGATTAGAATTCGCTTAAAGGCATTTGACCGACGTTTATTAGATACATCTTGCGAGAAGATTGTAGACACCGCTAACCGCACCAACGCGACAGCTATCGGACCAATTCCTTTACCAACAAAACGCAAGATATATTGCGTACTAAGATCACCTCACGTAGATAAAGATTCCCGTGAGCATTTTGAAACCCGCACCCATCGTCGGATTATTGACATTTATCAGCCTTCTTCTAAAACTATTGATGCACTTATGAAGCTAGATTTGCCTTCAGGTGTAGATATTGAAGTCAAATTGTAAGTTTGTCAATCGTTGGTGGTCAGTGGTCAGTGGTCAATCGTCAGTGGTGAAGAAAAAACAACTGACAACGAACAACTGACCACTGACATTTAGGAAGCTCTGGGAAAATTTATCTCAGGGCTTTTTATTAACCATAAAACATCATGGTAAAATAGAAACCAAGTGCGGGAAAAATAGCCAACAATATATTTTAAGAATAAAATTTATACTCAAATAACCATGACATCCTCCTCTAAAATTGCCGTGCGTGAATTACCTCTATTTCCATTACCCGAAGTAGTTCTATTTCCTACCAGACCATTACCCCTACATATCTTTGAATTTCGCTACAGAATCATGATGAATACGATTTTGGAAAGCGATCGCCGTTTTGGCGTATTGATGATTGATCCCACCAAAGGTACAATTGCTAATGTGGGTTGTTGTGCGGAAATTCTCCATTATCAACGACTACCCGATGACAGAATCAAGCTATTAGCTTTGGGACAACAAAGATTTCGAGTTTTAGAATATGTCCGGGAAAAGCCCTACCGCGTCGGTTTGGTAGAATGGATCGAAGATCAATCACCAGCTAAGGATCTACGTCCTTTAGCTTCTGAAGTAGAACAACTATTGCGAGATGTAGTGCATCTTTCGTCCAAATTAACAGAACAGGAGATTGAACTACCAAATGATTTACCAGACTTACCCACAGAACTATCTTATTGGATAGCTAGTAATCTTTATGGTGTCGCTCCAGAACAACAAGCATTACTAGAAATACAGGACACAGTTGCGCGTTTAGAACGAGAAGCAGAAATTCTTACCTCTACTCGTAATCATCTAGCAGCACGCTCTGTTCTTAAAGATACGTTTAGTGATATAAGCTAAACAGTTAAGGATAAATTGACATCTGGATAAGCAAATATAATCCAAGATTTTATAGCTGAAGTAGAGAGTATAGGGTTATTTAATGGGTGTAGTTTACTGTTAAGACCACTCATAAACAACAAATATGACTTTTTACAACATTTTTTAAACTTCTTGGCACAATTCTGATTTTTTGTGTAATCATTAAAGGGTGGGAATTAATTCGGCGGTGATGTTTGTGGTTAGTATTGACAGGCTTTCCCTTTTAGTATTTACAGACCTTTCTCCGAAATCTAAATCTCTACACTCTTATGATTTTGGAAATATTCTATGTCAATTTACGTGGGTAACCTCTCTTACGAAGTTACACAAGATGCGCTAAGTACAGTTTTTGCAGAGTACGGTTCTGTAAAACGTGTTCAACTTCCTACAGACCGTGAGACAGGTCGCTTGCGCGGCTTCGGTTTTGTAGAAATGGGTACTGACGCTGAAGAACAGGCTGCTATTGATGCTCTTGATGGTGCTGAATGGATGGGTCGTGATTTAAAAGTTAACAAAGCAAAACCTAAGGAAGACAGAGGTCCTTCCGGTGGTAATCGTGGTGGTGGCTACGGTGGTGGCGGTGGCGGTGGCAACCGTGGCGGCGGTAATCGCTATTAGGCTAAATTTAGCTAAAATCTTTTAGTGATTGAGTCTTGAAAAGATTACCTATTCCGTTCGCGGGGTGGGTAATTTTTTTAGTCATTTCCAAATTGCAATGCAAATCCTAGTAATACGTCCTCTCCAGACAGAAATACAGGAAATTGAACAATTTCTACAGGTTTTCCCAGTTGGTAAATTTCTATTTGTTGATTTTGGGTCAATTAATCAACCCAATTGTAAGCCGTTATTTATATATTCGGTGTATTTTACCTGCTTTTATAATTAAATCAGCTTCACTAGGTTCGCTTTCTTCTCCTACTGGAGGCACAATAATTCATTCTGCTTGTGCATTATTGGCCATACAGAGTTGATAAAACTGCTCATCTGTCAGGCTAATAACTGGATCTAGGTTTCAGATGACAGTATTAATTAATACTAAATTAGTACACTTGTTATAAGAAAATCTAACTTTATTGCTTGTTACACACTTTAATTTTGTATTTCTCAAAAAATGTATGTTACACTTTTAATTGTCCTATGTAGCAATACATAAGACATGAACCCCACTAACTATTTGTTAAATGGGGTAAGGTTTGTTTGTTTTCGCCTTCATTTTTCAAAAGGAAAAAATTATGAAATTGAAAATGTTGCTAGTTATACTAGCTTTGTCTGTTGTTGCCTTCATTTTTCAAAAGGCAGATTCCCTAGCCATAACGATTTTGGCTATTATCAAATCATTTAAGTAGGTTGACAAGAAAGATACACTTAACCTTTCAGCAACGTTCAGAAAATTGAAGCAAAGTATAAACATGGGTAATGTTGCTAGAACAACACTGCCCTTTTTTTATTGACTTACTTAATATAATACGCCGTTTCTCTCCCGTCGTCAAGTAGTTTATATAAAATATTTTTCTCTCTGTTCTTTCTCGTTCCTAGTCTCTGACTAGGAATGCAGTTGATGAGGCTCTGCCTCAAGTACCAGCACAAAATCGGGTAAAATGGCTTGTATTCTGGGATTGGAGGCAGAGCCTCCTGGTAGGCATTCCCAGCCGGAGTCTAGGAACGAGGGATATATTTTTTATTTTCTTAAATATCGCATTTACATCACCTTTGTCTGAACTCCAAAAATGCGATGCTTGGGGGGAGGGAAGCGATCGCTTGTAAATGGTAAACTCCAAAAATGTGATCACAGGTAATATTATGCCACTTTTAATGCTTTTTCAGGTAAAGCAATTGGTTCTGGTAAAGATTCTCCCTGTTCTTGATACCATGCAATCAAAGATTCAATTACTTCCTGTCCATGTTTTGCAACTTCAGCATAGCTTTTTCCATGAGTGTGGAATTGTTGCCAGGGAAATTCGGGTAAATGTACTAAATAGGATTTATCTTCATCTGACCATTGAATAACCATACTGTAGCGATAGTTCATTTTTCCTCCTTTAGTTTTTCCAACTTCTGCAAAACATGATTTACTTGTTTTTCTATATATTTTAGTGCATCATCTCCATCATTTCCTGATATCGTAATTGGTTGTTCAGGTATTAATGGGTGAGCTTAACAGGTGACAAGGCGGTTTTAAATACCAACTTTCTAACGCCAAACGATGAATTTCTCGCCAAGGAATATTATTTTGTCGTGCTAAAACTGCACAATCTTCATACTCTGGCTGCACATTAGTAATTACCTTTTCTCTAGCTTTTCCTGTCCATGCCACTTTTACTGATATTGTCCCATAAATAGTTTCCACTTTTTGCATTTCTCTTTGTAAAATTGACCTTTGTTGAGTAGTACGACGAATCCCCAAAGTGCTAGTTTCTCGAAATAACACCGCCTCACAACTAGCTAATTTCTCAGCATGACAAATCACAGTTAATAAAATTCCAGTCCGTGACTTTTTCATTCCTATGGTTTGAGTGAAAACATCCACCGCACCCGCAGCAAATAAAGCCTCAAATACATAACCGAATACTTGAGGATTTAAGTCATCTATTTGAGTTTCTAGCACAGTAATCGGTTCTAAATTTGGGGAATATTCCGTAAAATCGGAGTTATCAGTCTGTAAAAATTCACTTTCACCAAACCAAAGCCGTAGTATATTAGGAATGGGTAAATCTAGAGAACCCGCTCCTAATCCTACCTGTTTGATAGTCATTGGCGGTGGTGAACCAAAGTCCTGCACTAGGGTAGTAGTAATCGCCGCCCCCGTTGGTGTTACCAATTCTCTGTCAATACCATTGCTATAAACTGGACAACCCCGCATTTCCCACAATTTTAACACCGCTGGTACTGGTACTGCCATTCGTCCATGGGCTGCATGAACAGTACCACCCCCTGTAGGAAAGGCCGAACAGTATAGCAAAGGAAAGCCCTGCTGATTGCTGTCAATACCCAACCAATCCAAACCTAAGCAAGTACCAACAATATCCACAATTGCATCTACAGCACCTACTTCATGAAAATGAACTTTTTCCGCTGCAATGCCATGAACAGCCCCCTCTGCCCCTGCCAAGCGTCGGAAAACAGCTAAACTCCAAGCTTCTGCCCGCCCTGGTAATTTGCCATTGAGAATCATCTCCTCTATTTCCGGTAAATGACGGATATGGTGGTGATCATGTTCATGGTGATGATCAAGCAAATCCACATGAACCTTAGTTGCTTGTTGAGTTTGACGGTGGACAAATTCCGCCCACAGTCGATATTCTTGCTCAATTCCTAAACTATTGAGTTTTTCTACCAAATACTCCACAGGCACACCTAGACTAACTAACGCCCCTAAACACATATCACCAGAAACCCCTGTTGGACATTGAAAATAAGCAATTTTATTCATAAATTTATTTGTCGGTGGTCAGTTGTCAGTTGTAAAACGTGAATTACCAATTACCAATTACTAACCCTATTATGTCCAAAATATTTACCATTCATCCTGATAATCCTCAAAGCCGCCGAATAGAGGAAATAAAGTTAGCGCTATCAGGTGGCGCTGTCATGCTCTACCCTACTGATACAGTTTATGCAATTGGTTGTGATTTAAATGCTAAGTCGGCGGTGGAAAGAGTGCGGCAAATCAAACAGTTAGCAAATGATAAACCACTGACATTTTTGTGTCCTTCACTTTCCAATGTAGCGACTTATGCCTTCGTAAGTGATCCAGCCTACAGGATAATGAAGAGGTTAATACCAGGTCCCTACACATTTTTGCTTCCTGCTACCAAACTAGTACCACGACTGGTGCAAAGTCCCAAACGCAAAACCACAGGAATCCGAGTGCCAAATCATAAGGTTTGCTTGGCATTACTGCAAGCCTTAGGAAACCCGATTATTTCTACTTCGGCTCATGTCACAGCAAATGATGAAAATCAGGAAATAGCTGAGAACGGAAAACAAACAATTTTGTCACGGATAGATTTATATGACCATTTGGATAAATTGGTAGATATCATTATTGACACGGCTGAAGAACCTACATATCAAGTATCTACCATTTTAGATTTGACCAATGAAGAACCAGTTATTATTCGGAGAGGTTTAGGTTGGGAAGCCGCAGCTACTTGGGTTTAACAACAAAGCTTGACAAATGCAACCCCTTGTTTTGGACTCAGCAGCACCCATTGATGATTACCTGTCTCCAATTCTAAAATTGTCATCCCTAGTCCTAAAATTACGGCTACGCCACACGGGCTATCAGTCAATCCTGCCATGACTAAGCTTTCGGCGATTTGTCACCAGAGTGAATATCTATTATGCCATCTTTGATTTAGTTGCTAAAAACAAAGCGACAGATAAAACATAGCCCTTAACTTTGGAAATTTACCACAGTGTTTACATATCAGCCGTCTAGTTGGTGAAGTTTGAGGAATCAACCTCAAAGGATTTTTACAGACGAGAGTGATATTAAATACTGTATTTGCATTTGAGTTAAGGTGCAATACCAATTTTATAGAAAAGTCATGAAAGCTAACATCGCCAATCTGCCTAATTCTACATCTGCTCTTGATAGCTATATTTCTCTTGAAGAATTGTCTCTTCCCACCAGCAATACATTAGTACAACTTTTATCCCATGAGATGCAATCTCAAGTTAAAGTTGCCACTTCTGGTGTACAAGATGTTGTCGGGCGCATAGCCAAAGAAGTAGAACGGATATGTGATAAAAGCTCCCGTATTCAGAACTCAGGACAAATTCAGTCTTGGCAGATTACATTAGGAAGACATCGTTTACAAAAATGCCTACGTTACTATCAGCTTGGTTCTAAACAAGGACGAATAGAATTACATAGCAGTTTAGGTGCAATTGTTTATCGTCATGTTGCTGTTAGTGGCTCAGATTTAGGGTTTGAGGCTCGTTACAATCTCATTGAGGATTTTTTACAAGCTTTTTATATCGAAGCTATTAAAGCTTTTCGTCGGGAAACTGAATTACCTGAAGATTACACTCCGCGAACGCAGCTACAAGTAGCCGAGTATATGGCGTTTACAGAACAGTATGCCAAACGTCGGATTAATTTACCCGGTGGCGCTAATCAACAGTTAATTGTTTTACGCGCTCAAGGTTTTGCCCGTCGTCAACCTCAAGAAACTACTGTAGATATTGAAATGGCTGTAGATTCTGCGAAAACCGAAGAAGCGGAATCTTATCAGCGGAATGTGGCTGTGCAGCAAATTCGCTCACAAATGATTGCTAAACCTGGTTTTGACCCTTCTGAGGAGTCGGAACGCAATCGGGTAATTACGGAATTAATGAAATATCTGGAGTCTCAAGGACAGTCTGATTGTATGGATTATCTGACTCTTAAACTTCAGGATCTCTCTGCACCGGAAATTGACCAAATTCTTGGTTTAACTAGTCGTCAACGCGATTATTTACAACAAAGATTTAAATATCACGTTGAGAAGTTTGCTAAACAGCACCAATGGCAATTAGTTCATCAATGGTTGGGCGCTGGTTTAGAACATAAGTTAGGTTTATCTTCTCAGCAATGGGATATTTTTTGGAATCAACTTACACCACAGCAACAACAAATTTTTGAGTTGAAAACTGCTTGTCAAAGTGATTTACTTATCTCTAAATCTGTTCAATGTACTCCTAAACAACTCCAAAAACGCTGGACTCAAATGTTAGAACTAGCATGGTCTATTCGTAATGGTCATGCTGAATCTAAGAGCAATTAAATTTAATTCAGTAGGTTGGGTTGACGCAAGGAAGCCCAACATTTTCATCACTTTGTTCGATTTTACTTTGTTCTACCCAGCCTACAATTTTGGCTCTTATCCCTCTTTTGTCACTTTCCGAGTAATTACCTGGACATAGTTAATTACACAAATAAATAACATACATTCTACATAAAATAACTGCCTGTGCCATATGCGTGGCAAGATATCGGAGAATATTTAGCTATTTCTAGCCGTCGCAGTCAGCGGTTAAATGTGTTAGGAATAAGGTACATATCTAGCGGGCAAGATGCCCGCACCACAAGAGTTTTATCATTCAACTTTGTACCTCATCAGATCGGAAAGCGCTGTAATTGAAATTTTGTGGCGGTTTATTAAGTATGAATGGATTCCTATAGATGCCTACAAAGATTGGAAGACTTTCGTTACATCTGTTGAAAAAATTCTCAGAGAATTTGGAGAAAACTATGTAATTAATTTTGTCTGATTACTTATCCTGAAAAATCCATTCTCTGCCCGTTTTTTCACTGCTTTTGGACTGTAATAAAGTTTATACTTGCTAGACACCTCACTGACAGCACTAGTTAACCGGAACTGTTAACAATTTGTCTGTGTATTTTAACGGACTAGAGCATGGGGTAGCTAGGGCTTCAGCGCTGATAATAAAAATAATTACTTTATGTTTACGTAGCTAAGTTTCCCTAATTACTTGCTTATTAACATCTCTGCTCCAATATCTAACTTTTGGCAGATGACAACGGATTTACTTAGTGAATGCTTCAACTTTATACAGTTCAAAAATAAATAAAAACGAAAAATCAGTAAATTTTCTTAAAATTAGCGGTTTTTGATATTGCTTTTATTTTTAAATGTGATTATTATGTCAAAAGATATAATATTTGTTACATCAAGCAATGAACCAGATGTTAAAAAGACCATTCCTGGTCAAAAAAACCGAAATTCGGGAATTTCCCCTGTTGACTGAACTTACTTAAGAACAGTTAGTGATCGTATGGATGTAATATTATACCACTATTAACCATTGTGAAGCACTCTTTAGGAATCGCAGCTAATTAGAAGTCAATATCGCAGAATATTAAGAATACAAATTCTAAATATTATTTATCATGCTCAAAAAACAACCAGCAAAAGCCAAAGACCCAAAAACTTGTTATCTTAAAAAGATTTTCAAAATCTTAATTTCATAATCTTTAACAAACAGCTTTTTCAATCAACAGCACTTTTATTAATATTTGAAAACGCAAAATGAAACTAAATTATTTGCCTAGTAATATCGTAATAGTCAGTATTTTGTTCCTCAGTCATGCTAGTTTTGCCCAGACTCCCAACAATAATACTAATCAAGTAGTAACAGAAACCCTGTTTTTTGGACTTAGAAATGATACTCCTCCTCTAAGTTATCGAGGTATATCTTCAAAATGGAGTGGTTACTGTCCCCAATTACTAGAACATTTAAAAGAACGGATGAATAAAAATAATACAGAGAAGGAAATAAGTATAGTTTACAAACAAGTATCTCTTAATACCAGATTTACTGGTAATGGAGATGATGGTACGCGTTTAGATGGAGAGTGTGGCGGTAACACCATAACTAATGAACGCGAAGCTAACCTAAGAAGTATCGATGCTGGTTTTTCAAATTCTTTTGCGTGGACAGGAGCAAAGCTGTTACTTAAAAACATAAACAAAGCATCTTTTTATAACCCAGAGCCTTTTAAAGAAAAAACAATCGGCATTAGCGGGATAACTACAACTACAAATTCTCTAATAGGTTCAATTTATAAATCGGCAACAATTAAACAAGTTACGAGAGGAAATGCCTTTAATGAATTAGATGATAATAACATTATTGCATATGCCGCTGATGAAAATATTTTAAAAGAGATGTTGAAGGATCACAAAAATCAAAATCTAAAAAATAGTCAACAATATTCTATTGTTCCTTATTCTAAACCATTAAGCCACGAGCCATACGGAATAGTTATTTATAACAAGCGTAAAAATCAAAATCTTTTAAACGGCATAAATTTGTTTTTGAAAGGAAAAGAAGCTGAAGAATTAAGAAAAAATAATTATCTAGATGATACTCAAGATAATTTCTTAGAGAAGCTTTATGAAATTAATTATTATGATTCGAGATTTTTAATAGAAATTTTCGCTGTAAGTATATTGCTTACTTTCTGTATGCTGCTTTTTTTGAAGAAGCTTATTCCCACAAGAATAAACAGAAAAGTTTTAGATGTGCTTAATAAAGAAGTTAATAAATTGAAAAATTCAGACAAACAAAGCGATCATCTATTTCTACCAATAATAACATTGATAGAAAAAATAGTTGTAAACTATCAAAAGGGATCAAAATATGACCAAAGCTATTCAAACATCCAATTTGTAGATACAGCAGAATCAGGTAGTAAAGTTATATTTGATCAGGATAATTATACACCAGAAGAACAAAAACAAAAGCTTAAAAAAGCAGAAGAAGAGATTCAAAAACTTCTTAAACAATTAGAAGAAACTAATCCTAGTGCTACTGAAGGACAACAAATTTCTCATACTGAAGATAACACTACTGTTAGCAGCTAGTGCTTTAAAAGCGGTTGGTGATGTAATTAGAACTTCTGGTAGGGGTTATGACACAACATTAACTGGTTTAACTCCAGAACAAATTAGTAATCTCTTCACACCCACAATTTCTAAACCAAAGCCATAATATTTATATAGATTACCTATGAACACACCAGCTAATTCTTTCAACTCTCATGATAAGAATAAACAACAAAAGTGGAATATTTACCTAAATTGATAGATGTCAAATCACCTATTTTCATCCCACATCCACAACAAAAATAACCGACTTCCTTATCTGCGTCTATCCGCGTTTATCTGCGTTCAATTACTTCTATCCAACCACCTAACTTTTTTCCACCAAATAACCACAACGATGCTCACCATGAATCAACCAGTGAGTCCGTTCCACAGTACAATCTGGGAGAATAGCCGCAAACATTTCCAACTCATGACCACAAACGCTGGGAAAAGATTCCGCAACATCAGAAATAGCGCAAGTATGTTCCACAAAAATGAACCTTTCCGCACCACTAGCATCTGATTCCACAGCGTGAAACTCCGCCATAAAACCTTCAGCCTTTCGCAATTCTATCAAATTTGCGACCCGTTCCCGTAAAGAACCATTACCCACCCGTTCATGATATTCTTGGGCTTTGCGTTCCCACTGTTTCCGTAAAATAGATTTTACTTGGTCACGTCCCACCGTTTCCGCTAAAGTGTCCAGAAGCGAAATTGCAAACTCCCCATAACCATCATTTAAGCGGTTACCACTTTTTTGTAGGCGTGATCTTCCCTGCTGACTCAAATGATAAAGGTGCTGAGGTCTCCCCATACTCGGTTGTTCTGATACCGAATATAGAACTAGCTCTTCCGTCTCTAAATCCTTTAAATGACGGCGAATCGCTTGGGGACTCACATCCAAAAAATTAGCCAACTCAACAGCCGTTGCTGGTGAGTGTTTTAATAGATACTCTAGGATATCGTGCTTAGTTGAGGTTTGCTGGGTAGTCGCCATCTTTTCTGCTAGACGCAACGCATACGTCCCAAAATAAAAAACTTTTTTTTTGAAAATTTGACTTAAACAACATTGTTGTTGTTAATCTATCGTACAATGAAATGTAGATTAAACAACAGCCGAATTGTTTTAGTCGTCAAAACCATTCTAGCAGTCTTGTTAGAAATTAGTAACACGGAACGGGAATTAGCGTCATGCAGCCCGTCGTCTATCCTTTAAAGAGAAAACAAGAGAACCGATGAGCGCGTCTGTTACAACCTTAGTCAACCAACCTTATAAGTACGGCTTTGTTACCGATATTGAAGCTGATACTATCCCCCGTGGGTTAAGCGAAGATGTTGTCCGTCTGATTTCCGCTAAAAAGAATGAGCCGGAATTTATGCTGGAGTATCGCCTCCGCGCTTACCACCAATGGCTGAAAATGACAGAACCAACTTGGTCTCATGTCCAATATCCGCCTATTAATTATCAGGATATTATTTATTATTCCGCACCGAAACAAAAGAAAGCAAAACTCAACAGTTTAGATGAAGTCGATCCCACCTTGCTGGAAACTTTTGCGAAATTAGGTATTCCTTTAAATGAACAAAAGCGATTAAGTAACGTTGCTGTTGATGCGATTTTTGATAGTGTTTCTGTTGCGACTACATATAAAGAGAAACTCGCTAAAGACGGTGTAATTTTCTGTTCTTTTTCAGAAGCTCTACAAGAACACCCAGAGTTAATTAAAAAATATTTGGGTAGCGTTGTTCCCATTGCTGATAATTATTTCGCAGCTTTAAATGCGGCTGTATTTAGTGATGGTTCTTTCGTTTATATTCCCAAAGGCTTAAAATGTCCAATGGAATTGTCTACATATTTCCGCATTAATAATGGTGATACAGGACAATTTGAAAGGACTTTAATTGTCGCCGAAGCAGGTAGTTATGTTTCCTATTTAGAAGGTTGTACAGCCCCCATGTACGACAGCAACCAACTACACGCAGCGGTTGTAGAATTGGTAGCTTTAGATAATGCGGAAATTAAATATTCTACTGTGCAAAACTGGTACGCTGGTGATGTCAATGGTAAAGGCGGAATTTACAACTTTGTAACTAAACGTGGTTTATGTCAAGGTGTCAATTCTAAGATATCTTGGACTCAAGTAGAAACAGGTTCAGCTATTACTTGGAAGTACCCTAGTTGTGTGTTAGTTGGTGATAATTCTGTGGGTGAATTTTACTCAGTTGCATTAACAAATCATAAGCAGCAAGCGGATACTGGAAGTAAGATGATTCACGTGGGAAAAAACACCCGTAGCACTATTATTTCTAAAGGAATTTCTGCTGGTAAATCTAGTAATAGTTACCGGGGTTTGGTGAAGATTAATCCCACTGCGAAAGGTGCGAGAAATTATTCTCAATGTGATTCGATGTTAATTGGTGATAATGCTCAAGCTAATACTTTTCCTTATATTCAAGTTCAGAATAATTCGGGAAAGGTTGAACATGAGGCTTCTACTTCTAAAATTGGTGAAGATCAATTATTCTTTTTCGCTCAACGTGGTATTTCTTCGGAAGATGCTATTTCAATGATGATTAGCGGTTTCTGTAAGGATGTTTTTAATCAGTTACCAATGGAGTTTGCTGTTGAGGCTGATAAGTTGTTGAGTCTGAAACTAGAGGGTAGTGTGGGTTAAGAAAACGAACCACAGAGGCACAGAGTACGCAGAGAAAGAGAGGAAGAGAAGATGATTGTTGAGAATAGTGATTTGATTTTGTCGGTTAAGAATTTGACGGCTGATGTTGATGGAACTCCGATTTTGAAGGGGTTGAATTTGCAGGTTCGCGCTGGGGAAGTTCACGCGATTATGGGTCCAAATGGTTCTGGGAAGAGCACGTTTTCTAAGGTTTTGGCGGGACACCCAGCCTATACTGTTACTGGTGGTGAGGTGGTTTTTCAAAACCAAAATCTTTTGGAAATGGAAGCAGCAGAAAGAGCTAGGGGTGGTGTGTTTTTAGCTTTTCAATATCCTCTGGAAATTCCTGGTGTGAGTAATTTGGATTTTTTACGAGTTGCTTATAATTCTCGTCAGAAATCTAGAAATTTGGAAGAGGTTGACGCTTTCGATTTTGATGATTTGGTTGAGGAAAAATTGGATATTGTGAAGATGAATTCTTCTTTCCTTAGTCGCAGTGTCAATGAGGGTTTTTCTGGTGGAGAAAAGAAGCGAAATGAAATTCTGCAAATGGCGATTTTAGAACCAAAGTTGGCTATTCTAGATGAAACTGATTCTGGTTTGGATATTGACGCTTTGAAAATTGTCGCTAATGGGGTTAATCAATTAACAAATTCTGAAAATGCGACAATTATGATTACTCACTATCAGCGTCTTCTTGATTATATTATCCCTGATTTTGTTCATGTGATGGCACAAGGACAAATTATTAAAAGTGGTGGTAAGGAGTTAGCCTTAGAGTTGGAATCTCGCGGTTATGATTGGGTTCTAGAAGAAGCTTTGGGAGTGGGTGTGTAATGTCTATTCCAGTTTCTCTTACTTCTATTCCTGATTCTCTATTAGATAGAGATGCTTTTTTAAGTGGTTTATTAAGTCGGGTAACTACTAAAAAATCAGACGGTTGGTTACAGGATTTGCGCGACGGTGCTGTTAATTGGGTGCGTCATTCTGTTGTCCCCCATACCCGCGAGGAAGAATGGCGATTTACTGATTTATCACCTCTCAAACAGGTAATATTTAATAATGTGGAGACTTTTCGGGGAACGTCTCTACAACTAAATGATTTGAATGATTTTGCTTTACCTGAAGTTTCTGGGCGGTTAGTGTTTGTTAATGGTGTTTATTCACCTGATTTATCTAATACTGAAAATTTACCCTATGGGTTAAAAATCGGTAATTTGGATGTTTTACCTGGTGAAGTTGTCCAGGAATATTTAGCACAAGCTGAAGGTGCTAAAGAGGTTTTTACAGCTTTAAATACTGCGGCTTTAAATGATGTCGCGGTGGTATGGGTTGCTAAAAATGTGGTGGTGGAAACACCAATTCATCTATTATTTATTTCTGTTTCTGGTGAGTTTGCGACTATTTCCCAACCTCGTGTTTTAGTAGTTGCTGAAAGTAGTTCTCAAGTGGTTTTGATTGAGGAATATACGAACCACAGAGACACAGAGGACACGGAGGAGGAGGTTTATTTTACTAATGGGGTGACGGAAATCTGGGTACATGAAAATGCTCAGGTTACTCACAATAGGGTCGTGCGTGAAGGTGCTGCGGCTTTTCATATTGGTAAAACTGCTGTTACTCAAGCAAGATATAGTCGTTATAATTGTAATGCTGTCACTGTTGGTGGTAAAATCTCTCGTCATAATTTGGAGATATTACAATCTGGTGAACAAACGGAAACGACCCTTAATGGTTTAACTGTAATTGCTGATAATCAATTGGCTGATACTCACAGTGTTTTATCTTTAAATCATCCTCATGGTGTGAGTAAACAATTACATAAGTGCATTATAAGCGATCGCGCTCATGGTGTGTTTAATGGTAAGATATTTGTTCCTAAATCGGCTCAATTAACAGACGCATCTCAATTAAATCGCAATTTGCTATTATCATCTAAGTCGAGAATTGACACCAAACCACAATTAGAAATCACCGCTGATAATGTTAAATGCGCTCACGGTGCTACTGTCAGTCAATTAGAAGATGATGAAATCTTTTATTTGGAAAGTCGTGGTATTGATGAAAATAATGCCCGAAAATTATTAGTTAATGCTTTCGCAACGGAAATTATTAACTTTATCCCTGTTGCTTCTTTGCGTGAGAGTTTGTTAAAAACAGTCGTCACCCTCACAAATAAATAACCAAAAACCCCACCTGCAAAAAGTGGGGAAAACCCACCAAAAAACCCTCTAAAACTTTCTTTCTCCGTGTACTCCGTGCCTCTGCGGTTCGTTCTTCTTAAATTCTGCAATACTCCTAAATTCTAGCTATTATTCTGAAATCATTAAATATGACCATCACTTCTACCAAAACTCTAGCTGATAAAGTCCGTTCTGACTTCCCTATTTTACATCAGGAAGTTCACGGTAAACCCCTGGTTTATCTCGATAATGCGGCTACTTCTCAAAAGCCTTTGTTTGTTTTAAATGCTTGGCGTGATTATTACGAACAATATAACTCAAACGTTCATCGTGGCGCACATTTTCTCAGCGGAAAGGCTACTGATGCTTATGAGGGTGCCCGTGATAAAATTGCTAAATTCATTAATGCTAAATCACGCCAAGAAATTGTTTACACACGCAACGCAACTGAAGCCATTAATCTAGTTGCTTACAGTTGGGGAATGCACAATTTACAGCCAGGAGATGAAATTATTCTCTCGGTAATGGAACACCATAGTAATATTGTTCCTTGGCAATTTGTCGCCCAAAAAACAGGCGCAATATTAAAGTTTGTCGAATTGACTCCAGCAGAAACTTTTGATTTAGAACAGTTTAAAAACCTGATTTCTGAAAAAACAAAGCTGGTGTCTATCGTTCATATTTCTAATACTTTGGGTTGTATAAATCCAGTTAAAGAAATCGCTGAAATTGCCCACAAATTCGGTGCAAAATTCTTACTTGATGCTTGTCAAAGTGTTCCCCATACTCCTATTGATGTTCAAGAACTTGATTGTGATTGGTTAGTAGCTTCTGGACATAAAATGTGCGCCCCCACTGGGATCGGCTTTTTATATGGTAAGCTGGAATTACTAGAAGCAATGCCACCATTTTTCGGTGGTGGTGAGATGATTTCTGAGGTATATTTAGACCATTCTACCTACGCAGAATTACCCCATAAATTTGAAGCTGGTACTCCGGCTATTGGGGAAGCGATCGCACTTGGTGCAGCTATAGATTATCTTACTAATATCGGTATGGATAAAATCCATGGCTATGAAGCGGAATTAACCGCCTATTTATTCGCCCAATTAGCACAAATACCCCAAATTAGAATCTACGGACCAAAACCCAATGCTCAAGGCGAAGGTAGAGCCGCTCTAGCAGCTTTTACGGTGGAGGGCATCCATGCTAATGATCTATCTACATTATTAGATCAAGAAGGTGTGGCCATACGTTCTGGCCACCATTGTACACAACCATTACACCGTTATTTAAATGTAGCGGGAACTGCACGGGCTAGTTTATCTTTTTACAATACCCGTGAAGAAATTGATGTTTTCATCAAGGCTTTGAAGGAGACTTTGGATTTTTTTGCTGGTGTGTTTGCTGAGTAAATGTAGGGTGGGTATTTTCCTACCTTTTTAATTAAAGAATGTTTCACGCAGAGGCGCAGAGGCGCGAAGAGAATATGATAGAGATAGGTAAAATTTTAGTTATTTTATCTAATATCGTAATGGAATAGGTATTGTATAAGTAATGAGACAAAATTAATTACACAAATATTTGGACCGAAATCTTTAATGGACAAAGGATTTTTAAATAAATAATATGTAATTAATTCTGTCCAGGTACTTATAAATATCCTCTTCTGGATCATTTCACTCTGTAAATCCTGTTTCTGCTAATTTCATAAACTCTCTTATTTCTAAAGCTTTCCTAATTTCTGCAATTAATTCATTAATTTCTTCTACAGGAAATTGGAGAATCATGGCTTTAATTTCTTCTTGTTTAATATTCATCAATGACAATTCCTTCTTGTTATAAAATACAACTAAATGAGTAAATCATCTAATAATAATCTACCCTCAATCGGTTCATATTCATCTTCTAATAACCATAATTTGGCTGTTTCATAATCATTACTAGAAAATATCACTTGATAATTTTTAGAATTAATCAATAAACTTGATTAAGTTCTTCTTGCATTAAACCTTCTAATTTCTCTTTAATTATTTGTTTTGTAACAATAGTAACTTACTTAATGTAAACTTTACATCTTAAATTATAAACCATAAACTGTCTATTTCTGATAAATTCGTTTACCAGTAATTCCTGTAACAATTCCCTTACAATAAAATAAAGAAAACAAGACATTGCAGGAGAAAGGCTAAATCATGTTAGCAGAATACCAACAACACACCCAAGAACGCGCCCAACTCAGTATTCCCCCCTTACCATTAGACGCAGTACAAACTTCAAAATTATGTGAATTACTGAAAAATCCCGCCCCAGGTACGGAAGAGTTATTATTATATTTATTACGTGATCGAATTCCCCCGGGAGTAGATCAAGCAGCTTATGTAAAGGCTGGTTTCCTCACTGCAATTGCTAAACAAGAAATTACTAGTCCTTTAATTTCTCCAATTGCAGCAGTAGAATTACTAGGAACAATGGTAGGCGGTTATAACGTTCAATCCTTAATTGATTTACTCTCTTCCCAGGTAGCAGAAAGCGCAGCAACAGCATTGAGCAAAATCCTGTTAGTTTATGATGCTTTTAACGATGTATTAGAACTGTCAAAAACCAACAAATACGCTAAACAAGTCGTAAACTCTTGGGTAGAAGCAGAATGGTTTACTCTGCGTCCCACATTACCAGAATCTATCACCGTCACGGTTTTCAAAGTTCCTGGAGAAACTAACACTGACGACTTATCACCAGCGACCCACGCTACAACTCGTCCAGATATTCCTTTACACGCCTTAGCAATGTTAGAAACCCGACAACCGGGAAGTTTAGAAACCATTGCAGACTTAAAGAAAAAAGGATATCCTGTGGCCTATGTCGGTGACGTGGTGGGTACAGGTTCATCTCGTAAATCTGCAATCAATTCTGTATTATGGCATTTAGGTAATGATATCCCCTTTGTACCAAATAAACGGGCTGGAGGTTATATTTTAGGTAGTGCGATCGCACCTATATTTTTTAATACCGCAGAAGATGCCGGAGCTTTACCGATACAATGCAATGTCACAAAAATGGCAACTGGTGACATAATTACCATCTACCCCTACAAAGGTGAAGTTACCAACGCCGCAGGAGAAGTAATTTCCACATTCAGCCTCAAACCTGACACCATTTTAGACGAAGTTCGCGCTGGTGGCCGCATTCCCCTACTAATTGGCCGTACCCTCACTGACAAAACCCGTCTAGCATTAGGTTTAACACCCACGAATTTATTTATCCGTCCCCAAGCACCAACCGAGACCGGAAAAGGCTACACATTGGCGCAGAAAATGGTCGGGAAAGCCTCTGGTTTACCAGGAGTACGTTCGGGTACGTCTTGCGAACCAATCATGACTACAGTGGGTTCTCAAGACACCACAGGACCAATGACCAGAGACGAGTTAAAAGAACTCGCTTGTTTAGGGTTCAGTGCAGATTTAGTCATGCAAAGTTTCTGTCACACAGCCGCTTATCCTAAACCTATAGATATTAAAACTCATCAAGAACTACCAGATTTTATTTCATCCCGTGGTGGCGTGGCTTTGCGTCCTGGTGATGGTATAATTCACTCCTGGTTAAACCGGATGTTATTACCAGATACAGTAGGTACTGGTGGAGACTCCCATACTCGCTTTCCCTTGGGTATATCCTTTCCTGCGGGTTCTGGTTTAGTGGCCTTTGCTGGTGCATTGGGTGTAATGCCTTTAGATATGCCAGAATCAGTATTAGTCCGTTTTAAAGGAGAATTGCAACCAGGAATTACCTTGAGAGATATTGTGAATGCAATTCCTTATGTAGCTATGCAAAAAGGTTTGTTAACTGTGGAAAAACAGAACAAGAAAAACGTTTTCTCTGGTAAGATTTTGGAAATTGAAGGATTACCAAATTTGAAAGTTGAACAAGCTTTTGAATTAACAGATGCTTCCGCAGAACGTTCTTGTGCTGGTTGTACAATTAAGTTAAGTGAAGAGACAATTGCAGAATATTTGCGTTCCAATATTGCTCTTTTGAAAAACATGGTAGCACGGGGTTATAGTGATGCTAGAACTATTATGCGTCGTGTCGCAAAAATGGAGGAATGGTTAGCCAATCCTGTATTATTATCAGCAGATACAGATGCGGAATATGCAGAAATAATTGAAATTGATTTAAATGAGATCAAAGAACCAATTGTAGCTGCACCAAATGACCCTGATAATGTTAAGTTATTATCGGAAGTTGCGAATGATCCAGTACAAGAAGTATTTGTGGGTTCTTGTATGACAAATATTGGACATTATCGCGCAACAGCCAAGATTTTAGAAGGTGCAGGAGCGGTAAAAGCGCGGTTATGGATTGCACCTCCTACAAGAATGGATGAACATCAATTAAAAGCCGAAGGAGTTTATAATGTTTTCGTGTCTGCGAATGCGAGAACTGAGATTCCTGGATGTAGTTTATGTATGGGAAATCAAGCGCGAGTTGAAGATAATACAACAGTGTTTTCTACCTCAACTCGTAATTTTAATAATCGCATGGGAAAAGGCGCTCAAGTGTATTTAGGTTCAGCGGAATTGGCTGCGGTTTGTGCGTTGTTGGAGCGTATTCCTACAGTTAAGGAATATATGGAGATTGTGGGGGAGAAAATTAATCCTTTTGCTGATAATTTATATCGGTATTTGAATTTTGATCAAATTGTTGGTTTTGAGGACGAGGGGAGGCTGATTAGTAAGGAGGAACAGGCGGCTTTGGTATAATGTAATTAGGGTGAGTTCTTTGTGGACTCACCTTTATTTTAAAATAAATATAAGCATGATAGTTTAGTAAACTTCCTAAGTTATAAAGGAAGACTCCCTTGCTTATCTGCGATCTCCTTTTGTCTCTCTTTTGACAAATTTTTATTTGTGATCCCGATTTCTATCAAAATAAAATCAGTGAAAGCTTCTTGTCTACAAATTTTCTCGTAGTCTGGTAAGTTAGATTTAAAATTTTGTTGACTATACTTCTGACAGAAATCAATTAATTTTTTTTTAGCTTCAATGAAAAATTTTTCTGCTTCTTCAGGATGATCAAGAATACGAAGTAATTCATTACAATATTTTTCAATATCTTTTTTGTTTTTACAACTTAAACACTCCTGATTCTGACAAAATGATATATTAACTTAAAAGAGGGAATTTAATCTACAATATAATTATCAACACTCATGGAAAAAGTAGAAGATAATGAAATTCTATCTAAAAATGAAGCTATCAAATATTTACAAATCCTGAAAAATAAGGATTCCGACAACATTAAAAAACATCAAATCCCCGACTTAATTTAGTCATATTATTAGTAAATAATAACTCAATTTCAGAAGTCAGGGATCTTAACATCTTGTTATTCTACAACTCTTTCACCGTTAACTGAACACTCGGACTTGGTAATAACGTATATCTCAAATAGAACCCCAACCACGCAAATCCAATAATTAACAAAGTCCCAATTCCCAGGAAATTAGGTAACCAAAACACCACCTCTATATGATTAATAGCACCTGGTTTAAGTGTCCATATCAATTGATTACCATGCTTTTCTGGTTTAATAGCATTTTCATTATTGTCAATGTTTTTTATTCCCCAAAGTGCTTGTAAACTAAAATCTAAATTGACAATTGAATTATTATCCTTAGTAGTAAGTATGGACAAAGAACGCAAATCTAAATCATAAACTAAATGATTTCTGGAGAATAGGAAAAAATTCCTATCTTCTGCTACCAAACTTGAGGTAATATCTGACATTTCTGTATTATTACTATCTTCAGACCTGCGATTTTTAAAAAATACAGTAAATTTTTCTTGTAATTCCTTCGCACTAGTAAAGGGAATTTTAACAATAATTTCTGCTCGTGAAATTCTCTGTGTTGAACCTCCTAAAGTTCGCGCTTGATTTTCTAAAGTTTTTAACCATTCTGATAGATAATCACCACTAAAAATAGTGAGTTTTTCCGCTAACTGAATATGCTGTATTAATTCTCCATTATTTGTACTATTAAAATTCACTCCTAAATCATATTTTACACAACCAGATAGAAGCAATGAAGAAAGTATTACCGTCAATATAATAGGTTTTATTTTGGTAATTTTGCCAATTTTACTAATTGAAAAAAATACAGATTTTATCTTAATGAAAGTGAATATATTCATGGTCATTTCTCCTTATTTGCTAAAAACTTAACCAAACTAAATAGGAAATTGTTAAACAAACAGCAATTAAAGCTACCCAAACAAAGCGATTATCTTTAGTATTGACCGTGCTAAGATCAATATATTCTAGTTCTACAGATTTAGGTTGAGATTGAGATTTTTTAGGTTGGGAATTGATAACTATTTTCGATTTGTTATCAGCAGCTATACCAAAATCGGGAATTTCTGTCATCCATTCTTGAGGACGATTAAGTTTGGGCGCTTTTAAAATATAGACTAGACGCTTTGCTTGTTGACGAATTTCATAGTGGGGATGACTTACAAGCTGTTGACAAAGATTTATGGACTCTTCCGAACGTCCCGCAGCTTCATAAGCATTCACCAACCAAATTTCTACTTCACCAGCAAAACGGGTATTTTTTCCTAATAGGGCGCTGGCTTTTTCTAAATTTTCTACAGCTTCCCGATATTGGCCATTTTCAAAAGCAATTGTCCCCATTTGGTAACGAGATTTAGCGAGTTCTAAACTTTCTGTAGTCATTGATCATTAATTATTAGTTATTAGTTAAATCGGCGGTTAGAAACCGCATCTACACAAACAAAACCCACCTGCGTGGGTTAAAAAACTCTAACTTTATTTAGTCCGCATAAGCGGACTTTGTTTGTCTAGCCGTGAATTTTATTCATTAAGACTATTAATTGCGATTATTGTCTCAACTGAGAACCTAAAATCATTGTCCCAATCCCCACATCTGTAAATACTTCTAACAGTAAAGCGTGGGGAATACGGCCATCAATTATATGTGAGGCTTTTACTCCTTGAGCAAGCGATCGCACGCAACAATTCACCTTAGGAATCATCCCCCCACTAACTATACCATCAGCAATTAATTGTCGCGCTTCCCGAATATCTATTTTAGGAATCAAAGTAGAAGGGTCTTGATAATTTTTTAAAATCCCTCTGGTATCGGTCAGCAAAATTAACTTTTCTGCTCCTAAAGCTGCGGCTATTTCCCCCGCTACGGTATCAGCATTAATATTATAAGCCTGTCCCGTTTCATCAGCAGCAACACTGGAAACTACGGGAATATAGCCATTATTCACAAGTGTTTCTAATATTTTGATATTAACACTACTAACTTCCCCAACAAAACCAATTCCTTCATCACCTTGAGGACGAGCCGTAATTAAATTACCATCTTTACCACAAAGTCCTACAGCCATACCTCCAGCTTGGTTAATTAGAGCGACAATTTCTTTATTCACACGCCCAACTAACACCATTTCCACCACATCCATCGTTGGCGCATCTGTAACGCGCAAACCATTTTTAAACTGAGCTTCAATTCCTAACTTACCTAACCAACTATTAATTTCTGGACCCCCACCGTGGACTAAAATTGGCCGCAAACCAACGCAAGATAAAAAGACCACATCCCTAATCACCTTATCTTTGAGGTTGCTATCCTTCATGGCTGCGCCACCATATTTAACTACAACGGTGCGACCAGCGAATTGTTGAATGTAAGGTAGTGCTTCGCTGAGAACTTCTACGCGATTAGCTTCAGCTTTCCTGATATACTCTGCATCATTAATCATGTTTTTACCCAAGTTGCTAATTATCTAGTTTATTGGATAACTAGCAACTAGAGTTAATAAGCTATTGTGATGATAGCAGTGGGACAGGGAGCAGAGAGATATTCATTACCCATTACCCATTACCTATTACCTGTTCCTAAGAGAGTTGAAACAAGAAAGTCACTAAATCACCCTTACCCAAGCTGATACGATCACCTGGTCGGAGGCGATGTCTGTTTCCGGGTAATAGAGGTAAATTATTAACATAAGTACCATTAGAACTACCCGCGTCTTCCAGATAACAAGCATCTCCCTCAATCCGAATATCTGCGTGAATCCGGGAAACAATTTCGGAATTTGGGAATCCAGAAACATCTATATCTGGAGGAATGCGATCATTAGGCTTCCCAATATGCACAACCGAGAGATTTTGTGGTAATTCTATTTCTTGGTTAGCTTGAACATGAAATAACCGCGCTACTACCTGTTGTAATTGGGTGTTAGACACCTTTGCTGGTGCTGCGGCAGCTACTTCAGGAACTGTCACAGGATCTATTTGAGGCACATAAGCAGGAGGAATATAAGCTGCTGGTTCTGGCTCTGCTGGTGCGGGTGAAGGAGTAAGTACAGGGGAAATATGTACTTCTGGTTCTGGTGCTATAGGTATAGGTGGAGGAGTAAGGAGAGCAGGAATATATACTTCTTGTTCTGGCACTATAGGTGCAGGTACGGAAGGAACATAAACCGCTTGTTCCTCAACTACAACTACCGGAGCAGATACAGGAACAGAACTAACAGGAGGATTTGTGGCGGCCGTAATTTCTAAAGCATCAGGCTGTAACAGTTGCATCATGAGGTCAGGAGCGACCACTGGCGCAATTTTTGGGGACACTGCTGCTGCTGCACTAAAACGGAGATTATAACCGCACTGACCGCAAAAAGCGGCATCTGACTGGACAGTTGCTCCACAATTAGGACAATTAGCTGTGGCTGGTAACGGCGTATAGCAAGCTTCACATTGAACAGCGCCGTCTGGATTGGGATGATTACAATTAGGGCAGACGATCATGGATTTAGGCCTTGGTGAAGGTCGTTGTAAAAATGTTACTTACAAGCACATAAGTAATTTTAGCTTTCTTGGGATGCTAATAATTACTTTAGAGGAGAAAATGTTGATCCTTGGTGATGATTGTTAATCATCTAAATCATCCAAATCTCCAGAATTATAGTTAGTGTGGGAACTCTAAACCAGCCGCTGCGTCGAGCAACCAGTAAAGTTCTCCTTGGGGTCGAATTAGCCGAGATGGGTAGGCAAAATCATCAGCTACCGGTGCAAAAATTTGGGCTAAAGCCGGTCTTTTATTAGCACCAGCAACTAAAAAAATCACACTGTGAGCAGCGTTAATAAATGGGTAAGTAAAGGTAATACGAAGATTATCATCTTTATTACCAACAGTAATTAAGCGATCGCATACCCTGAGAGCTTCCGTGTGGGGAAACAAAGATGCAGTATGGGCATCATCACCCATTCCTAATAAAACTACATCTAATGCGGGGAACTCTCCTGATCTAGAATTAAAAAATGTTTGGAGATGCTGGTTATACTTAGATGCATCCACTTCTGGGTTAGTCGACAAAGTGGGTATAGCATGAATATTAGCCGCTGGTATAGCAACCTGATCTAACCATGCCCGTCGCGCCATTAGTTCATTGCTATCAGGGTGATCTGCTGGAACATAACGCTCATCTCCCCAGAATACATGAATTTTATCCCAAGGTAAATTTTGCGTGGCTATGGCTTCATACAAAGGTTTTGGTGTGCTGCCACCTGATAAAGCAATTGTAAATTGTCCCCGTTCGCTAATAGCAGTTTCCACTTTTGAGAGAATTAATTCTAGCGCTCGTTGGACAAGTACGGATGCGCTGGAGTGGATTTCAACAGTTTTATTCATGGCATTATCAACACATTATGCTGTTTCTTTGCAATACCATAGCGAACTTCTGACAATTTTCTGGTTTAACTCTGGAAACTTTTAATATCGTCAAGTTAAGCCATAAATTATCGTCCTCCATCTGCATTTAACATTATTTTTGGTTGGTTGTCAGTATTCAGTTGTACTAATCGCTAATAATTACCGCAAAGGAATGTTGAGAGAATATGAGGATATTTCTGTAAATAAATAAAATATCGAGAATCTCTTTGTACTTATGTATTAACAGTTTCTTTAAAATCTCTAGCAAGTGCTATAATAACTACCTTTTCTGTCTATTTTCATTGTTAGTATTACAATATAGGTTTTTCAAAAAGTAGTAAAGCCAAGATAAAATCCATAATAAAAATTGCCACCCAAGTAGTAACAACAGCAGTTGTGGCTGATTCTCCTACCTCCTTTGCTCCTCCTTGCGTTGTCAGTCCCCAACTACAACCATTAACAGCAACTATAGCCCCAAAGATTAATCCCTTGAGTAAAACAATAAAAATATCTGAGGGTGATAAAAAACTCCTCACTGATTCTAAAAATGTTTCGGGAACAACTTGATAAAACTGCATAGCAGCAAAAGCTCCTCCCATCATACCTGTAACTACCGCAAAAATCATCATTACAGGCATCATTAAACAGCAAGCAATGACTCTAGGTAAAACTAGATAATCAACAGGGTCTGTTCTGAGCATATATAAAGCGTCAATCTGCTCTGTCACCTGCATTGCTCCTAATTCCGCAGCAAAAGCTGAACCAACTTGTCCAGCAATAATACTAGCAGTTAAAATTGGTGCTAATTCTCGACAAAAAGCTAAAGCAAATGCACCGCCAACAGTATCTACAGCCCCAAATCTCACCAATTCTCTAGCGGTTTGAATGGTGAAAATCATCCCAGCAAAACCATTGACTAATAACACTGGAGAAAGAGAAGCAGGACCTGCTGTAACTGTATGTTCTAATATCTTGCGATAGTAGGTTTTCCCGCGCAGTAAATGCAGTAAAATTTGACCTAACAACAGAAATACCGACAAATAGCGAATTAACCAAGATTGTTCTAAATTTCTTTTTGGTGGCAAGTTTACAGACACTAATTGAATTTTTTTATTTGGTAAATATGGCAATTTAATTTTCTATAAATAAGGTATTCCAATCAGGAATGGCATTTTTTTGAGCAGTTAATAATTGCTGTATACCTTGTTCAGAAAAATCTAACATTTGATTTAATTGCTGACGGCTAAAACTTCCTACCTCCGCTGTTCCCTGAACTTCAATAATTCCTAATTTATCATTCATAACTACATTTAAATCTACATCTGCGGCTACATCCTCAATGTAATTAAGATCTAAAAATGGTTCATCCTGCAACAAACCTACAGAAACCGCTGCTATTTGTCTACATAAAGGCGATCGCTCTAACACCCCTTGCTGTAATAATTGAGATATACCATGGGCTAAAGCCACAAAACCCCCTGTAATTGCCATTGTCCTCGTCCCTGCGTCGGCTTGTAATACGTCTGTGTCTACCATTAGCGTCCGTTCCCCTAAAACCTCAAAATTCAAAGCAGCCCTTAAACTTCTACCAATTAAACGTTGAATTTCCTGGGTTCTCCCCGATAATTTCATTAATTCCCGTTCCTGGCGTTTTTTGGTGGCTGATGGCAACATTCTATACTCTGCTGTCAACCAACCCTGACCACTACCAGTCAAAAATTTAGGTACTCCCTCTGCGATACTGACAGTACATAAAATTTGAGTATCACCACACTTGGCTAAAACCGAACCTGGTGCAAAGCGGGTAAAATCAGGACAAAAACTATGGGGACGGAGTTCACTGGGTTTTCTTCCGTCAGGACGTTGCCAAACCATTAAAATCTCCTTTTGAATTTTTGCTTACTGTCTTATACATATTAATCGTGGGAATGCTCAATAGTGCTGTATGATAATTATGTCTTTTGATTTGTAATTTATTAAATTGACTTTAGTGAATAAAAGCATAGATTTATCTCACGTAAAGGCACAAAAACGTAAAAAGTCAAAATTTGAGCCAAGAAATTTTTGATTTTTATACCTCAATTCAGTAACATAGTTAGTTGTTTAAAATAGTTAGTTGTTTAAATTTGTCTTATGGTTGCTCAATTAGAAACTCCTGGTCTAAATTCGACTCTCAGTTTACCATATTCCGTGGCAGGATTAGTACAAGTTTTTACTAGTCCTGAGCGTAGCTTTTTTACAAGTGTGATGGCACAAGCACTGAGAATTGCTGGACAAGGTACACCAGTATTAATAATCCAGTTCCTCAAAGGTGGTATTCGTCAAGGATGTGAACGACCTACCCAAATGGGAAAACATTTAGACTGGATTCGCTGTGATTTGCCTCGTTATATTGATAATTCAGATTTAGATGAATCGGAAAATCAAGCTTTACAAGAACTTTGGCAACATACTCAAAAGGTAGTTAATGAAGGTAAGTATTCTTTACTAGTATTAGATGAGTTGAGTTTAGCGGTAAATTTCGGTTTAATTCCTGAATCTGAGGTTTTAGAGTTTCTTGCTCACCGTCCCTCTCATATTGATATTATCCTGACAGGTTCTCAAATGCCCAAGTTCCTTTTAGATATGGCAGACCAAATTACAGAAATTCGTCGTTCTCATCAATCTTAGATATTTTAACATTAGTAAGTAACAATATTCGCCAACACACTGCAACCCTCTCCTTAGGTGATCGCTTGTACCAATTGCGTAAATTCTGTTATGATCAAATTAGTTTAAATTAAGAAAAAATCTGCGGGTAATGCCTAGACTGAAGATGATATTATACAAAGATATTCGAGATTATCAAATTCTATTTCTGAGTTTATTTTTGATTTTGGGAATTTTAACGCGAGACTGGACATTACATCCAGAATTTATTGGTGTGGCGATCGCTTCCTGCATTATAACTCAAATTATCTTCTCATTGATCATTAAATCCCAAGACAATTTTCCAGTAATTAATATTCGTAGTCCCCTAATTACCTCCTTAGGACTCAGTTTATTATTACGGGTTGATCATTGGCCAACCATGGCCTTAGCTGGATTTGCAGCCATAGCTAGTAAATTTCTCTTTCAATTTGGAGAAAAGCACTTTTTTAATCCTGCTAATTTTGGCATTATTACTGTTCTCACCCTCACTAATGATGCTTGGGTATCCCCAGGACAATGGGGGGAAGAATGGTGGTATGCGTTGTTATTTTTGGGGACTGGAGGAATGATTTTAAAGCGCGTTGGCCGTTGGGATACTACCGCCGCTTTTTTAGGTGCTTATTCCCTCTTAGCAGCCATCAGAAATATGTGGTTAGGTTGGACTTGGGATGTTTATTTTCATCATTTAATGAGTGGATCTTTACTATTATTTTCTCTGTTTATGGTGACAGATCCGCGTTCAATTCCCAACGCCAATATTAGTAGAATAATCTGGGCAGTATCTATTGCCTTATTAACGTTTATTTTGCGGAATTTATTCTTTTTACCAACTGCTGTTTTTTGGGCTTTATTTACCCTTGCCCCTTTGACTATTATCTTAGATCAATTCTGGATTACACCTAGATTTTCTTGGTGGAATAAAACAGAATTATCAGCAGAAAATCATCAATTAACTATCATCAACTGAGGTATAAAAATGCAATTTTTTCGCCTATTCATGCCCTTAATCTCTGCACTTTTAGCCGTGCTGTGTTTTGTGCCTACAGCTTGGGCTTTTTGTGGGTTTTATGTGGCTAAAGCCGATACAAAACTCTATAACCAAGCTTCACAAGTCATACTAGCAAGAGACGGAAATCGTACCGTTTTAACAATGGCTAATGATTTTCAAGGTGATGTTAAAGATTTTGCAGTTGTTATTCCTGTTCCCACAGTATTACAAAAAGAACAAGTTCATGTAGCCCAACCGAAAATTATTGAAAGATTAGATGCTTTTAGCGCCCCCAGATTAGTTGAATATTTCGATTCTGACCCCTGTTCCCAAAATGATATAATGACGGTTATGCCTTCAACACAAGCAGTAGAAATAATAACAGGTGCAGAAAATAGCGTGAAGAAAGATAGCAATTTAGGTGTAACGGTTGAAGCCAAATTTAATGTTGGTGAATATGATATTGTCATCTTGAGTGCTAAAGAATCTGGTGGATTAGAAATTTGGCTAAATCGCAATGGTTATAAAATTCCTAAAGGTGCAAAAGAATTACTAAAACCCTACATTCGTTCTTCCATGAAATTCTTTGTTGCGAAAGTCAACTTAGATAAATTTACCGAATCAGGTTATCAATTCCTGCGTCCTTTACAAATTTCCTACGAATCACTAAAATTTATGTTACCCATTCGTTTAGGAATGATTAATGCTACTACAGAACAGGATTTAATTGTTTATATTTTATCACCCCAGGGACAGGCAGAAATTACTAATTATCGCACTGTTAAAGTTCCTTCAGATGTAAATATTCCTGTTTTTGTGAAAAATGAATTTGGTGATTTTTATAAATCCATGTTTCAAACTTCTTACACCAAAGAAGATAAAAAAGTCGGTTTTTTAGAATATGCTTGGGATATGAGTAGTTGTGATCCTTGTTCTGCTGAACCACTTAATAATGAAGAATTAAAACAAGCGGGTGTGTTTTGGTTAGATAATAATAGTAGTGATAGACCAGTATCTCGCCGTTTTCGTTCTCGTTTCCCTAGTAGTAGTGTTTTCATTACTCGCTTGCACGTGCGTTACACCAGAAATAAATTTCCCGAAGATTTGATGTTTCAAACAACTTCTCAACGGGACTTTTTTCAAGGACGTTATATTTTACAACACCCATTTACAGGTAATCTCGAATGTAGTGCAGGAAGACAATATAAAAGTTCTTTAAATCAGCGATTTGAAAAAGAAGCGCGAACTTTAGCTAGACTTACCAACTGGAATATTCAAAATATTCGCCAAAAAATGCAATTATCTGTGGGAAATCTTTCTACTTCTTGGTGGGATAATTTCTTAGTTTGGTTTGGTCTGTAAATTTCAAATACTTCTAAATATTGACAAGATACCAACTTTATATGAAGCTGCACAGAATAATCATCAAAGATATTTATCCGCGTTAATCTGCGTTTATCTGCGGTCAATTATTCTAGAAATCTAATTTTATGCAGCTTCATCTGCAATTAGTATCACCCTATTTATTTACTTCTAATAACTGAGAATTTTCTAATCTTGACATCCACTTTTCTAAATAGATCTGATTATTTTTTTGCTCAGATAAATCTTGAGTATCTAAAGGATAAGGTAAAAGTCCTAAAATTGCGGCGCTAGTTACACAAAACATCGATTTTTGGAAACTCATACAAATTTGGACTCGCAAATCATCTTCACTTCTGAGACTACGACGATAAATACTATGTAAGTATTCTGGTAAATAATGACGCATATCTTGCATTAACAAAGTAGGAGGAATACCCGCACCACCAATAGGTAAAGGATCTGCGTATAATGCACCATATTGGAATCGAGATTGATCTGGAGGAACTTGATATGCTTGCGCGTTTAAAGAAACTGTTCCTAAAAATGGTGTACCTCTAAAAAATACCGCTTCTACATAGGGAATTGCGGTATCTGCAAGGAAGGTTAAACCCAACGATTCGGGAATCAGATCATAGACTTTATTGCCAATTTCGACACTATATGTAATTGGTTTCATTGCATCTGCAACTAAAGCCAATTTAATATGTTCTACAACTTGGGGAATAGATTTAATTTCGCCGTTGTCATAGCGATCTGATAAATTTAGAAACATATCAGCCATAACTCGCCAAAATTGACCTAACCCAGTGTAATAAGCCGAGACTCGTAATTGTTCTATTAAAAATTCGGGAAACAGTTGATTTATTCCCAAAATTAGGGGATTATATTTAAACTTAGCAGCAATAACAACTTTAGCCCTATCTTCAAATTCTGTAGTATCTAAGTATGCATCTAAACCACCTCCACCATGCCACATCATGGCTTTCAGGCAATATTCCGCATATTCAAAATTAATCCGATCATGCCATAAATGACGGAGTAATTTGGCAAGAGAAATATCACCATTAAAATATTTGAAGAAGGGAAAAAACACTAAAAATTGATGTTCAGCGATGTAAATGAGGTTTTTAGAATAGGCATCTAAAACTATACCATAACTTTTGAGAATGCCAACAACTTCTAAAACGTTTTCGGGACTATCTTTGAGTAATGCTTCGCCAGTTTGTAAACGTTCTACAAATTCAGCTAGGGGGTTGTAAGGGGGATTTTTTTGAGTTGTGATCATTAGTGTTTCTCCAGAAAGTATAAGGAAGGATTGAAGGGTAGGTCATAATTCAATTTAAACTAAAATAGAAGTTAATTAGTAAATAAAATATCTAATTTTATAGGTATGTCTGAAAAAATTTCCCTCAATTTAGAGCGGATTCTACTTCCTTCTACACGACTAGATATAGTTTGACATATATCGGCATGAGAAATATCATTTCTATTACCTGTATCATAAACACAAAAAGCTTTTAGATTATCATTAGTTTTTATTGCTCTGACATCTTGACAAGTTGCATAAATAATACCCTCAAAACCTTTACCTTTACCCCGTTTCTCATCTAACCTTAGCTTGTATTGAACTTTTTTATTTAACTCTTCTATTGAGGAATAGATTTTACGATTTACGGACATACCTTTGTCTTGAACATCTAAAAAGGCAAGTGGTAATATTTTTCCAGTTTGTTTATCTATGTGAATAGGTGAATAAATTTGTCTGATTAGTATTTCATTATCTTCTACCACACCTGGAGAATATTGACTAACTGACACAGTTTCACAATTACATTGAGGGTCGTTTTGTTGAGCAAACTTACATCTATTAGATGTAACAGTATAAATCTCTGAACAACTCATAGAAAATTAAATTTTGGCGATTAAATTAATTAAGTTTCTGGGAAATTCAGTTTCTTTTTTAAGAGACACAGATTCTTCTCCAATTTCTGAATTACCATCTTTACCATAGTACCAAAATGTTCCATCACCTTCAAAACATATCTCAATATAGATGCTGTCTTTTTCCCAAAATAAACCAACTATTCCCGTACCACTTACCATTGGTTTAGGTAATGATATGTGATAATCATGCAAACGTTTAACTACAGAAATAGTTTCTTCAATTGTTTTTGATTTAGGTGCAATTCCTTCATAACCATCCCAATCATCAGGTAAAGAAAGATAATTACGTATTTTTGTAACTAATTGAACTAATTTTTGTAATTTGTTATGTCTGGTTTCCTCTTCAAAAGCAACTACTTTATAAGAGTATATCGTTGCCGAGTCTAATGAAGTAGACAGCAATTTATTCGCTGTTCCATGTTCCCTGTTCCCTAAAACTAAAAAACTTTGTATCTCACGAGCATGGGAACTGCTATATTGATTTATTTGCTCTTTAGTTTTATACAAAAATTCATAATTATCTTTTTTTCTGTTTTCTGGAAAAAAAGAAGATATTTCACTTTTTGGCTTTATATTTATAGTAAACATTTTTATTCTTCCTCACTTTCTTTTAAAGTTACATTTGCTAATGTCTTAATAATTTCCTCTTTATGACTATCTATAGTATCAACAATTCCTTTTTCGTCAGTTTTTACTTGTGTTAAAAATCCAGCACATAATTTCAGTAAAGTAAGTGTTGGAATAGCTATCTGTACTTTCAATTCTTTTTCAGTTTCCTTTTCTCCATTATTTTCTGAAATGTCTACTACAGAGTAAAAACTAAGTTTACTTATAGTTGGTCCAACCATAAGTCCCGCTCCATCAGCATATATTTCTAAGTTATCCGCTTTCATGTATAATACCTTTAATTTCATTGAACAGGATTGCGTAATTTGTGCAAATTTATTCACTTTCTTGATTGTATCATATCGGAAACTTGTTTGTTCAGATATACACTTTCATTGATAATTAGAGATTGGGATTAAGACATAGGGTGAGTTTTCCCAGTCTCCAATATCCATCGTTTAACTTTTGATTTTAGCTTTATCCAAAGACACATTAGCTATTACATGATGATTATTCATTTTTACCATTGTGGTAATTGTGGCTTGCGTATAATAGACTAACCAATTGGGTTGAATGCCGAAAATAACGATCGCTACTGCTAAAATGATGGCAGGGATGCGATCGCTCCAATAAACACGAGGTAAGTTAGTAACTGCTGCTGATAACCGTCCGAAAAAAGCACGATTTAAAAGAATTAAGAAGTAAACCGCAGTTAAACCTGTTCCCAGCATTGCTAATAATGTTTGAACCGGAAAAACCGCAAAACTGCCGCGAAAAACAATAAATTCGGAAATAAATCCCACCATTCCCGGTATACCCGCACTGGCCATAACGGCAACAATCATTAAACTACCAATAACTGGCAAACCTCGTTCTGGATTAAGTAATCCCCGCACTACATCTAAATCACGACTACCAGTTTTTTTATACACGACTCCCACTAACAGAAATAACATGGCGGATATCAACCCGTGACTAATCATTTGCATAACCGCGCCCAAGACGCTCAGGGGTGTAGATGCTGCTGCTGCTAATAATACATAGCCCATGTGTCCGACAGAACTATACGCTACCATCTTTTTCATGTCTGTTTGTGCGATCGCACACGATGCTCCAAATAATACACTAATTACCGCCCATGTGGCTAACCAAGGTGCTGCATAAGCCCAAGCATCTGGTAATAAATTCATCCCAAATCGCAGTAAGCCATAAGTCCCTAGTTTTAATAATATTCCAGCTAACAACACAGATATGGGTGTGGAGGCTTCTACGTGGGCATCTGGCAGCCAAGTATGGAAGGGAACGAGGGGAATTTTAATCCCAAAACCCACCAAAATTCCAGACAGGAGTAAAATTTGCGTTGCTAAGGGTAGAGATTGGGAATTTAATGTTGCTAGTCCAAAACTGGGAGAACCACTTAACCAAACCATACCCAAGAAACTAGCTAAAATAACGATTCCTGAAAAAGCTGTATAAATCAGAAATTTTGTGGCTGCATAACCCCGTTTTTGCCCCCCCCAAATCGCAATTAGCAAATATAAGGGTATTAATTCCAATTCATAAAACAGGAAGAATAACAATAAATCCTGTGCTAAAAATGCTCCTATCACCCCAGCATTTAAGAGCAGGATTAGAGAATAGTAAAATCTAGGACGTTGTTGAGATTCATCGCTGCTATAAATAGCAATACAAGTTAATAAACCATTCAAAACTAATAAAGGTAGAGATAAACCATCTACACCTAGATTATAGTTTAAGCCAATAGCATCTACCCAAGGTAAGGATTCAGCAAACTGTTGACCAATTTCTCCCGGATTAAATTGAGTTGCCAGGAAAATACTCCATAGAAAAATAATAATGCTGAAAACAAAAGCGATGATTCGGGTTAGTTTAGCAGTAATACCAAAAGGATAGAAACCAATCAAAGCCGCACCAATTAACGGCAGTAAAATCAATGTACTCAGCATAGCAGTTAGGGAATAGAGGGCAGGGAGCAGGGAGCAGGGACCAGGCAGCAGGGACCAGGCAGCAGGGAGGAAGAATTTTCCTATTACCTATTACCAATCACCCATTACCAATCAACTATTCCCTAAAAAGGCAATTTATCGAATAAACCTAATGAGAAACTAATAGCAAAACCGAGAACGCTAATAACTACGAGGATTGTCAGCATATAACCCTGGGATTGACCAGAAATGCTGTATTTCAAACTTTGTCCGCTGAAAATCGCAGCAAAGCCCACCAAATTTACCAGACCATCTACCAAAAAGCGATCGCTCCACGCGGATATCCTAGATAACAGCGCCACAGCACTTACAATCGTTAAGCGATAAATCCGGTCTATGTAAAAATCATAGCCTAATAAGTCTTGTATAAATCTCCAGACCAAAATCCTCGATCTTGACCAAGCTTTATGAAGATGAATTGTTGCACCAATACCTACTCCAGCCACAGTAGAAGCTACCAAAGATCCAACCACATACCAATTAAGGCTTTCCCAACTAGGTAATAAATACCATTGCTGTAGCATCAGTGGTAATAATAAAGTGAGTATAGTTAAAGTCACCATTGGTAATGCCATTGGCCAAGCAACCTCTGGGGCCCGGCGGCTTTTTGGTTGGGGTTGTCCCCAAAAAACTAACCGGAAGACCCTAGTTAAATTCAAAGCCGTTAAGCCATTAACTAAGATTAAAACCACAATTACCCAAGGGCTAACCTTTAGCAATCCATCAGCCCATGCTAACATTGCCCAAAAACTGCCCAGTGGTAATAGTGTTACCATACCTGCCGAACCAACCACAAAAGCCGTAGTAGTAGCTGGCATTTTTGACCATAAACCCCCCATTTCTGTCAAGTCTTGGGTTTGAGTAGTATAAATAACTGAACCAGAGCTCATGAATAATAAGGCTTTGGCAATGGCATGACTCAGGAGTAACATTAATGCTACTCCACCCTGTTCTAAACCCACCGCCAAAAATACCAAGCCCATGTAAGCACTGGTAGAATGGGAGAGCGATCGCTTAATATCAATTTGGGCAATAGATACCAATGTTGCCCCCACTGCTGTGATAATCCCCAGCACCACCAAAGTATTTAAAGCAATAGGGGACAAAGATAATAATGGTTGAACTTTGTAGAGGAAATAAGCACCCCCAGCCACCACTAGAGAGTTTCGCATTACCGAAGCTGGGTTTGGTCCTTCCATAGCCTCATCTAACCACAAATGCAGAGGAAATTGAGCACATTTACCAGCGGGGCCTGCAATTAAACCCAAACAGAGTAAAGTTGATGTCACAGGATTTAAATCAGCCGTTTGCGCCCACTCATACAAATCGGAAAAGTTTAAGCTACCGGCTAAAGTAGAAAGACTCACCACAGCCATTAATAGCAACAAATCTCCTACCCGTTTCGTTAAAAAGGCATCTCGTGCCGCTGTCACCACCAAAGGTTGAGCATACCAAAATCCGACAAGTAAATAAGTAGAAAGAGTCAGCACTTCCAGCACAGCATAACTGAGAAAGAGGGAATCACTAATTGCTAACCCAATTAGAGCAGCTTCAAAAAATCCTAATAGACCAAAAAATCGGGCTAAAGACCAATCTTTTTCCATATAGCCTAGTGCATAAATTTGTGCTAATAGACTTAATCCAGTAATTAGAACCGTCGTCCCCACACTGACTACGGAAATTTCTAAAGCAAAAGACAATTGAAAATCAGCCGCTTGGAACCAAGTAATTACTAAATTTTCCTGTTCTCGATTCCAGATATCTTTAAATACTAATAAACTATGGACAAAACCGAAGATGGTAGTCAATAAGTTCAAGTAAGCCGCAGGTCTAGGTCCTGTCCGTTGGATGATTCCTATCGTCCAAGGTAAAGTTAAAATCGCCCCTAGTAAGCTATAAAGAGGCACGAACCAACTTGTTAAAAATAGAAACTCATTCATCTAATATTTTCCTTGATAGCTCAGTTCCGATTCTTTTAAACAGCCTTTAAATAATCATTTGCTCAAAAAACAATATCTTTGAGAAAATCTATCTTTTCTTAACTTTTTTTAGCTCAATATGCCTAAGCACATTTACTGTAGATTAGCCTATTGTTGAGCCATTAAATATAATTTAACATTTTAGATATTCTATAATTGTTAAATAACATTTTTTATTTTTCTGCTTTTTTTAAATTTGTTTTTTAGGTATGCTGGTAAAATTTGCAAATTTTTACCTACTGTTTATGGCAATGGTGAACCATGGGAAAGATATAACCAGTAGCCCGTCTGTCCCATATATAGCACTCACCGATCCTTCTCATCAAAGAATTAGCTTGAGCTATGAACTATAGTAATTTTCAAAGTGATAAAGAAATTATAAAGCATAAGTTGTCACTCTAGGGATCAGTGAAATTTAATCTTATAAAAGACCCTATGAACTTTTGTTAACTTTTTTTAATATATTTTATCACGAACTATTATAGTAATTTATGTTGCCAGGGATGCCAAGGTTTAATAAGCTTAAATGTGGCGGTATTTTGGAATCAGGATGAGCATCCCCGTCCAAAATTTCCATCCATAGTTCTGATTCGATTAATTTTTGAGGAGTTCTGCGATGCCAATTGCAGTTGGAATGATTGAGACTAAAGGCTTTCCCGCAGTAGTAGAAGCTGCTGATGCCATGGTGAAAGCAGCCCGGGTGACTTTAGTGGGATATGAAAAAATTGGTAGCGCTCGCGTTACAGTTATTGTTAGGGGAGATGTTTCTGAAGTGCAAGCTTCAGTGGCGGCTGGCGTTGAAGCCGCCAAAAGAGTCAACGGTGGTGAAGTAGTATCTACCCACATCATTGCTCGTCCCCACGAAAACCTAGAATACGTTTTGCCGATTCGTTATACAGAAGCAGTAGAACAGTTCCGCACTTAATTCTTCTAATTACTGTTTAAACGAAAACATTAATGGAGATGTTTTCTTGGGTTTAAATAAGTTTAAATGAGTTTAAATCTGGTACGAGTAAAAAATTTAATTTAAGGACAAGAACAAATGTCAATTGCAGTAGGAATGGTAGAGACTCTAGGCTTTCCCGCAGTAGTAGAAGCTGCTGATGCCATGGTGAAAGCTGCTCGTGTTACTTTGGTAGGCTATGAAAAAATCGGTAGTGGTCGCGTAACAGTGATTGTGCGTGGTGACGTTTCCGAAGTGCAAGCTTCCGTCGGTGCTGGAGTAGAATCAGTTAAGCGTGTTAACGGTGGACAAGTGCTATCTACCCACATCATTGCCCGTCCTCACGAAAACTTAGAATATGTTCTCCCCATTCGTTATACCGAAGATGTAGAACAATTCCGGGAAGGTGTAAACGCAATTCGTCCCTTTGGTAGAAGACCATAATTAATAATGCAAATTGCCAGAGTTCGTGGCACAGTAACTAGCACCCAAAAAGATCCCAGTCTACGGGGTGTGAAGCTACTAATGTTGCAATTAATAGATGAAAATGGCAATCTCCTGCCAGTATACGAGGTAGCAGCCGATAACAGTGTAGGGGCAGGAGTGGATGAGTGGGTGCTTGTCAGTCGTGGCAGTGCTGCTCGTGAATTATCGGGTAATGAACAACGACCATTAGACGCAGCAGTAGTGGCAATTATAGACACCATTTACGTTGAAGATCGTGTAATTTACAGCAAAAAAGACCAGTATAGATAGTCAGTGAAAAGGTAATAGGTGATGGGTAATAGGTGATGGGTGATGGGTAATGGGTGATGGGTAATGGGTAATGGGTAATGGGTGATGGGTAATGGGTGATAGGTGAAAACTTACCAATGACCAATGACCAATAACCAATGACCAATGACCAATGACCAATGACCACTGACAAAAAGCTTATTTGAGGAGGAATCTCGCAATGGTAGTCCGCAGCACGGCGGCACCGCCAACCCCGTGGTCAAGGAGTTTAGCAGAACCAAAAATCCATGAAACTGCATTTGTACACTCTTCTTGTAACCTCATTGGTGATGTCAATATAGGTGCAAATGTCATTATTGCTCCAGGAACATCGATTAGAGCAGATGAAGGCACACCCTTTTCTGTTGGTGAAAATACCAACATTCAAGATGGTGTAGTCATTCATGGTTTGGAGCAAGGCCGAGTCATTGGTGATGATGGTAAAAAATACTCAGTATGGGTTGGCAAACGTGCTTCCATTACCCACATGGCACTGATTCATGGGCCTGCTTACGTTGGCGATAGTTGTTTTATTGGCTTTCGTTCCACTGTATTTAATGCCAGAGTGGGTGCAGGCTGCATAGTGATGATGCACGCCTTAATTCAAGATGTGGAAATCCCACCGGGTAAATACGTAGCTTCTGGATCAGTAATTACTACCCAGCAGCAAGCGGATAGATTGCCAGATGTACAAGCGCAGGATCAAGAATTTGCTCACCATGTAGTAGGGATTAATCAGGCCTTGCGGGCTGGTTATCACTGTGCTGCGGATAGCAAGTGTATTGCGCCTATTCGGGATGAACTTAATCTTTCCGGGGCTGAATCTTATACAAGTATTGAAATTGAAGAGTTAGAAAGGAGTGGCGACGTGGTGAGCTATAGCTTGGGTACAGAAACAGTAGACCAATTACGTTATCTACTAGAACAAGGATTTAAAATTGGTACAGAACACGTAGATCAAAGACGTTTTCGTACAGGTTCTTGGCAAAGTTGTCAAGCAATTGAAACTCGGTCTTTAGGTGAAGCAGTTTCTGCCATAGAATCTTGCTTGAGAGACCACAGTGGCGAATATGTGCGCCTATTTGGTATTGATAATAACAGAAGACGAGTATTAGAAACTATTGTCCAACGTCCCGACGGTGTAGTTGCAGGTACATCTGGTTTTAAAGCTCCCGCCACTGCGTCTACTGGCAGTTACAGTAGCAATGGTAACGGTAATGCTGTTGGTAGCGCCAAACTGAGCGCGGAAACTGTAGATCAAATCCGGCAACTTTTGGCAGGTGGTTTCAAAATTGGGACAGAACACGTAGATGAGCGCCGTTTCCGTACAGGTTCTTGGAATACTTGTCAACCAATTGAATCTAATTCGGCACAGGCAGTTGTATCTGCTTTAGAAGAGTGTATAGAAACTCATAGAGGGGAATATGTACGCTTGATTGGGATTGATACCAAAGCAAAACGCCGTGTATTGGAAGCAATTATCCAAAGACCAAACGGACAAGTAGCATCTTCTGGTAGCACCAAATCATTTACCACTACCAGTTCTGCAACTGCAACTGCAACAGTTAGCAGCGGCCGTTTAACTGCGGAAGTAGTCGGTCAATTGCGCCAACTATTATCCAGTGGGGCAAAAATTGCGGTTGAGCACGTAGATCAACGCCGTTTCCGTACAGGAACTTGGACCGTTGCGGGTCAAATTCAGGCTATATCTGATAGAGAAGCGATCGCTGCTTTAGAAGGATATGTCTCTGAATATCCAGGCGAGTATGTGCGTTTAGTTGGAACAGACCCCAAAGCAAAACGCCGCGTACTAGAAGCAATTATCCAACGTCCATAAAGAGGCAGGGAGCAGAGAGTAGGGGAGAACATTTTTTTCCTTCTTCTTTCTAACCACTGACAACTGACAACTAACCACTGACCACTTCCGGCTTCCGAGGTAATAAATTCCATGTCTGTATCGCTGCTACGTCTGGGCGATAGATTTGATGCTCATATTCATGGTAACGTGATTATTCATCCCAGTGCAGTAATAGCTCCTGGGGTAATTCTCCAAGCAGCTACTAACAGTACAATTGTGATTGGTGCTGGGGTATGTCTGGGAATGGGGTCAATTCTCCAAGTAAGTGAGGGTATTCTAGAAGTAGAAGCAGGAGCAAACCTGGGAGCCGGTTTTTTGATGGTTGGTGAAGGCAAAATTGGGGCTAATGCTTGTATTGGTTCAGCCACAACAGTTTTTAACTGTTCCGTAGCGCCCGGTCAAGTGATTCCCCCTGGGGCAATTTTGGGAGATACTAGTCGGCAGATTGTTGTACCGCCGGCGGTACAACCAAAATCTACTAATTCTCAACCAGAGAACCCAGCGGAATCAGCCAAAAACCTAGAATCTCCTCATTTTCAAGCGGAGAAACCAGAAAAAGGGGAAAAATCTATTTCCTCAACTCAACTCTCCGTTGCGGCTTTTCTGGAGTTTAAACACCAATCTACGCCTGTATCCCAACCTTCACCTACACCCAAAAGCCAGTCTCCACCAGAGTCAGAAACGGCTGTGGTTGGTGATTCGACCCCCGTTGAAACTTCGCTCCCAGAGTCTACAGAAACCAGTGAGTCTGAACTGCAAACTCACAATATTTTTGGGACGCAAATTTATGGACAAGGTAGTATAAACAGGCTGCTGAGTACATTATTTCCCCATAGACAATCATTGGATAACGAAAACTCTGACAATTCTTCAGGTTAAGTGTTAAGTATGAAGTGTGAACTTAAGTCCATATTGAAATGCTAGTTTTCATTCTTCTGTGATTGAAAACGCTATACGAACCTTATCCTGGAAAATTTAGATGGAAACATATAATCAAAGTGCTTTGAGTAATGTTCATGCAGAACGTCGGCGTGATAGCCTCAAAGACACTGCTTTAGGTTTAGTCTCAACTCTCAGTTTTCCCGCTATAGTTGGCACGGCTGACATGATGTTAAAGTCGGCTGGAGTCCACTTAGTTGGCTATGAAAAAATTGGTAGTGGTCATTGTACAGCAATTGTCCGAGGTGGCATTGCTGATGTCCGCTTGGCTGTGGAAGCTGGGGTACAAACGGCTGAACAGTTCGGACAGTTAGTTTCTAGTTTGGTGATTGCGCGTCCCTATCCTAATTTAGATATAATTCTACCTATTAACCGTCTGACTCGATTTATGGGAGATGGTAGATACAGCCGTTTGAGTAATCAAGCGATTGGGTTGGTGGAAACTCGCGGATTTCCGGCTATGGTTGGGGCTTGTGATGCTATGCTTAAAGCTGCTGATGTCCAATTAGCATCTTATGAGAAAATTGGTGCTGGTTTGTGTACGGCAATTATTCGCGGTTCTGTGGCTAATGTAGCTGTAGCTGTAGAAGCAGGGATGTTTGAAGCGGAACGCATTGGTGAGTTAAATGCAGTTATGGTGATTCCTCGGCCTTTGGATGAGTTGGAGGAAACCTTACCTGTGGCTAGTTGCTGGATAGAAGAACGTCAAACAGTGAATATACCTATTAATATTAAAGATAAAATAACAGATGTGGAAGCGGTGGAGTTGCCTGATTTAGCGAAATTACCTGTGAGGGTGAAGGAGGAAATTTGGTATGATGAATAATACTAGTTATTCCACAGGAAAAAGGAATTAAATCCTGCATATACATAATTCATCTCATCTGTTCGTTTTTGACGATAACGGACAATCAGGGCAATTGTCGACCTAACTGCAAGAAAGTCCGGCGCGTTTTTTATCTGGTGGGGGTTAAGTTGTATTTCAGTAGCTAAGACTTCAGAAATATTAAATATTGGGTGAGTAAATCGAAAGTGTTAAATTGATTCCAGCACGAATAGATAGTGTTAGTTGAATGCAGCAAATAATGGCATTATTTAGAAATAGCCACATCAAAGTTTTTCCATAAATTTGTTGCCATTTTGCCTTACTTAAGTATATTATAAATAAAATTCCCGCAGGTGATTTAAACCTACTGGTATTAATAGTCTTTAGTAATTTGGAGATTAGTAAAAATGCCCTTATTTTTCTTGATCACATTAGTTACAGGTGTAATGACTGGCTATCTCTTCAAAAAACATGATGATGAAATCACTAATATTGCAGGTGTTTTTACAGCCGTCATTTTTATTGTAAGTTTAGTATTAGCACCTTGGCCAATTCAGTTTGGCTTATTAATGTTTGTGGTCATTGTTAGTAACAAGCTGCTGAAGAAAAATTGGTTTTAAATCAATTTTTGCAATATTTAGAGATCCAAAATAAAATCAAGTCGGCAACTATCCGCACTTTCTCAAATATAATTTGAAGGGAAAAGAGGGTGTTGATAGTTGAATATAAGACGTTATCGCCTCAAAGATAAAATTTGTAAGTCCTAGGCAAATTATAATATTTATATCAGAAGAGTTAAATTCATTTATATGACAGAACCTCCCAAAATTATAAAATTTAGGAGGCTGTCTTAGAAGATAAAATTAATTTCTTTACGCCAGGGTCGTAACTCGGTCAAAAGAGACATAGGACAGTCTGGAGTCCAAATCATTAAACATAACAATAACTTGTCCATTTCCTGCTTTGTTGGGTTATGGCTTCGCCACACTCCGCCCTCTTCTTTGCGCCGGAAGCGTCTATGCGTGAAACAAAACTATTATTCACATTAAACCGCCAACTTAACATCCCCAAACGGTAAGGTAATAAAAGCCATATTTAGTAAAAATAAACAAAATAGATGACATCCATAGAATCCCACAAAAAAGCCAAAGCCCTCAAACCCGGAAGCGTGCGTCCCGCCAAAGAACTCTGTAGCGAATGCGGACTATGCGACACTTACTACATCCACTACGTCAAAGAAGCGTGCGCCTTTATTACCCAAAGAATAGACGAACTAGAAACCACCACCCATAACCGCCCCCGCAACCTAGAAGACGAAAACGAACTCTACTTTGGTGTACACCAAGAAATGATGTCCGCCAGAAAACAACAACCCATTGAAGGCGCACAATGGACAGGAATAGTAAGCAGTATAGCCATAGAAATGCTCAATCGTGGCTTAGTTGAAGGCGTAGTTTGTGTCCAAAACAGCAAAGAAGACCGCTTTCAACCCATGCCCATAATAGCCCGCACTCCAGAAGAAATACTAGCCGCTAAAGTTAATAAACCCACTTTATCCCCCAACTTGTCCGTATTAGAACAGATAGAAAAATCGGGAATGAAACGGTTATTAGTCATTGGAGTAGGTTGTCAAATCCAAGCATTACGCGCCGTCGAGAAAAAACTCGGCCTGGAAAAACTCTATGTACTGGGAACACCCTGCGTAGATAACGTTACCCGCGCTGGACTGCAAAAATTCCTAGAAACCACCAGCCGTTCCCCGCAAACAGTTGTCAGTTATGAATTTATGCAAGACTTCCGGGTTCACTTCAAACACGAAGACGGTTCAGAAGAAACAGTCCCCTTCTTCGGCTTAAAAACCAACGTCCTCAAAGACATCTTCGCCCCATCATGTATGAGTTGCTTTGATTATGTCAACTCCCTCGCTGATATCGTTGTCGGATATATGGGTGCACCTTATAAATGGCAATGGATAGTAGTCAGAAATGATACAGGCAAAGAAATGTTAGAACTAGTTAAAAACCAATTGGATACCCAACCCGTCATATCCCAAGGAAACCGAAAACCAGCAGTACAGCAAAGCATACCAGCTTATGACCAAGCAGTTACATTACCCATGTGGGCAGCGAAATTAATGGGAGTAGTTATAGATAAAATTGGACCAAAAGGACTAGAATATGCGAGATTTTCCATAGATTCCCACTTTGCGAGAAATTATTTGTATGTGAAGCGGAATCATGGAGAGAAATTAGAAGCTCATGTACCGGAGTTTGCGAAGCGGATAGTGGAGCAGTATAAGTTACCGGAATGATGGCTCACGCAGAGGCGCAGAGACACAGAGAGTTTTCAGAGGCCGTTGACTACTCGTGTGATGCCATCTTTGATCAGTGGGACGTTAAAGTTGATTAGTAGTCCGACTTTTTTATTAGCAAGGCGTAGATAGGTTAATATCTGCTTTTTGTGAACAGGATGAATTGTTTCCACTGATTTGAGTTCGACAATCACCTTGTCTTCAACTATCAAATCAGCCCGGAAACCCTCCTCCAAAACCACACCTTCATAGATAATCGGAATAATTACCTGTCTTTTCACTTCTAACTTGCGTCGCCTTAACTCAACATCCATCACCGTCTCATAAACCGACTCAAACAAACCAGGTCCCAAACTAGTGTGAACCTTGTAAGCCACATCAACAATAACTCCCGAAATCTCATTCTCAATCATACTCTCTGTGCCTGGAGCGTCTCTGCGTGAACTAAATCTTACATTATATCTCCCCCACAGCCTCAATAGCCGCTTGTAAAGCAATAGATACATGAGTCCAATGTGTACCCCCTTGGCAATAAACTACATAAGGCTCACGCAATGGTCCATCTGCAGATAGTTCTAAGGTACTCCCTTCTATAAATGTCCCTCCAGCCATGACTACCTGGCTTTCGTAGCCTGGCATATCGTCGGGTATGGGGTTTAGATAAGATCCTATGGGCGAATGCTGCTGTATGGCTTTACAGAAGGCGATTAGTTTTTCGGCTGAACCGAGTTTAATGGCTTGAATTACGTCTCCTCTGGGAGCTAATGGTGGGGGGTTGACTGGATATCCCAATTTGTCAAATACATAACCTGTCAGGTATGTTCCTTTCATGGCTTCCCCTACCATTTGCGGGGCTAAAAATAATCCTTGGAATAACAAGCGGTTTTGATCAAAGGTCGCTCCGCCTTTGCTACCAATACCGGGGGCTGTCAGTCTACAAGCGGCTGCTTCTACTAGGTCGGCGCGGCCAGCTATATAACCACCTGCACTGACAACTGTACCCCCAGGATTTTTAATCAGTGACCCAGCTATGAGGTCCGCACCAACATGGGTTGGTTCTTGGGTTTCTATGAATTCACCATAGCAGTTATCTACAAAACAAACGGTGTGCGGATTTTGTTGTTTGACTATATACACAATTTTTTCTATGTCGGCTATGGAAAGGCTTGGCCGCCATGAGTATCCGCAGGAACGTTGAATCAATACTAATCTTGTGTTGTCAGTAATGCTAGTGCTTAATTTTTGCCAATCTATTTTTCCTTGATCAGTTAATTCCAATTGGCGGTATTTTATGCCAAAATCAAGAAGAGAACCTTGGCCTTGTCCTCTCAAGCCAATCACCTCTTCTAAAGTATCGTAGGGAGAACCGACTACTGCTAACATTTCATCCCCAGGACGAAGTACACCATACAGCGCACAAGCGATCGCATGAGTTCCCGAAACAAACTGCACTCGCACCACCGCAGCTTCAGCACCCATCACCTGGGCAAACACTTGATCTAAGGTTTCTCGCCCCAGATCGTCGTGTCCGTAGCCACTTACACCTGCAAAATGGTGCGCGCCTACTCTCTGATGACGAAAGGCATCTAATACTCGTTTAAGATTATGCTTGACCTGCGCGTCAATTCCAGAAAAAATTTCTAATAGTGTCTGCTCTGCTTCCCGCAGCCTTTCAAAGCTGTTCATCATTTCCTCATTCAAAAACATAAAATAGATATGCGGATTTTAGGATCGCGCAGACTGGGCTGAACAATTTCTATTCAGGTTACTGCATGACAATTGCTACTTCTAAACCTCACATTAACTGGGTTAATACCCTATTTTTCGTTGCATTGCACGTCGGCGCTCTCTTTGCCTTGATTCCTAGCAATTTTAGCTGGAGGGCAGTAGGTGTTGCTTTATTGCTTTACTGGGTGACTGGAGGTTTAGGTATTACTTTGGGATATCACCGTCTTGTCACTCACCGTAGTTTTCAAACACCCAAATGGCTAGAGTATATCTTGGTAATTTTTGGGACACTATCTTGTGAGGGCGGTCCAATTGAATGGGTGGGGACACATCGGATTCACCACTTGCATTCTGATACTGAATCTGACCCCCATGATTCAAATCAAGGTTTCTGGTGGAGTCACATGGGTTGGATGATTCATTTCGCTCCCGCTCACGATCAAGTTCCTCGCTTTACTAAAGACATTATTGATGACCCAGTTTATCAGTTTTTACAGAAAAATTTCATTTTCTTACAAATTGCTTTGGGCTTGGTTTTATACTTCTTCGGCGGTTGGCCAATGGTCGTCTGGGGAATTTTTGTCCGCATTATCTGGGTTTATCACTGTACTTGGTTGGTAAATAGTGCTACCCATAAATTCGGATACCGCACTTATGATTCCGGTGACAGATCAACTAATTGTTGGTGGGTTGCTATTCTCGTATTTGGGGAAGGTTGGCATAATAATCATCATGCTTTTCAATACTCTGCCCGTCATGGTTTGGAGTGGTGGGAAATTGATATGACTTGGATGACAATTCAGTTATTACAATTATTAGGTCTAGCTACCAATGTGAAACTGGCAGAGAAAAAGGCATAATACAGATTTTATGCCTAAAGTCAATAGTTTGATGCTGAATCTTCGGCTGGAAACTATTGACTTTTTGTGTGTAAATGCAGCAATTTTAAATTTATTTTTTTTAATTGCTGACTAACTATCCTAAGTTGTTGTTAACTTGCTATAATCTCAGAAATTAATGTTACAAAACTTTGCAGGAAATTACTTTTTTTAGTACCCTTGCATTGCTTTCTGTTGTTTTTCAGGTATTCATGACTACATCGATCATCAAAAGTCAGGAAGTAGCGGTCTCCACAGACCTAGGTAAAGACCAATTCCAACTAAAACATATTATCAAAAGTCTGCCCAAGGAATGCTTTCAAAAAAATAGCCGCAAAGCATGGACAACTGTAATTCTCAGTTTATCTATGGCCGCACTAGGCTATTATTTTATAGCCATTTCCCCTTGGTTTCTTCTACCCCTAGCTTGGATTTTTACAGGAACTGCTTTAACAGGTTTTTTTGTCATTGGCCATGATTGTGGTCATCGTTCATTTGCAAAACGTCGTTGGGTAAATGATTTGGTGGGACATTTCTTCATGATGTTCTTAATTTACCCGTTTCATAGTTGGCGGATTAAACATAATCATCACCATAAACATACTAACAAGCTAGATGAAGATAACGCTTGGCATCCTATTAGAACAGAAGTTTTTGCAAGTTGGTCTAAAAATAGACAGTCTGCCTTTGAGTTGTTCATGCGTCAACGTCTTTGGTGGGTAGGTTCGATTGGACATTGGGCTGTTGTGCACTTTGATTGGCGCAATTTCCAGAAAAAAGAACAAGCTGGTGTTAAACTATCTGTGGCCGTAGTAGTTGCTTTTGCCGCTATTGTTTTCCCAGCTTTAATTATTACAACTGGTGTTTGGGGCTTTATTAAATTCTGGTTTATTCCCTGGATAGTTTACCATTTCTGGATGAGTACCTTCACCATTGTTCACCACACTTTGCCAGATGTTCCTTTTAGAACTGCTGATAAATGGAATGAAGCTTTAGCACAGCTATTTGGCACGATTCATTGTGATTATCCTCGCTGGGTGGAAATCCTTTGTCATGATATTAATGTTCATGTTCCCCATCATATTTCCACTGCTATTCCTTCCTATAATTTGCGGTTGGCTTATAGTAGCATCAAAGAGAATTGGGGTCCTTATCTCCATGATGAATATAAATTCTCTTGGGATTTGATGAAGGAAATTACTAATCAATGTCAACTTTATAAAACTGATATTGGTTATACTACTTTTGAAGCATATCGGGCGGCTAAATAATCAGGAATTAAATTACTAATTATTCTAGTTTGGCAATTAACCAAATTTGACAATGTTTAGTTAAATTGCCAATATCCCCCAGTCTAAATTCCAGAGGTAACTAAATATTACCTCACAATTAGTTTTTAACTTAATCAACCAACCCAGTGCAATTAGATACAATCCATCTCAATCAAGCCCCTAGTGGTGAATCTTCTGAAGGTCAAGAAAAATTACCGTTTACTCTTCAAGATTTAAAAGCTGCTATTCCCGCTGAATGTTTTCAACCCAGTGTAACGAAATCACTCTATTATTTCTTTCGTGACGTTCTGATTGTGGGACTGCTGTATGCAGTGGCCAATTATCTAGATTCTTGGTACTTTTGGCCAGTTTTCTGGGTCATGCAAGGAACAATGTTTTGGGCTTTATTTGTAGTTGGCCACGACTGCGGACACCAATCTTTTTCTAAGCATAAATGGTTGAATGATTTAATTGGTCATATTACCCATACTTTTATTCTCGTTCCTTATCATGGTTGGAGAATTAGCCACAGAACTCACCACAAAAATACAGGCAGCTTGGAAAATGATGAAAGCTGGTATCCTGTCTCTGAATCTGAGTACAATGAGATGCCCGTAGCGCAAAAAATCGGGCGCTTTTATTTGTTCTTATTAGCTTATCCAGTGTATTTATTCAAGCGTTCTCCTGGTAAAGAAGGTTCTCACTTTTCACCCAGTAGCCCACTGTTTAAACCTTCAGAAAAATGGGACATTATAACTAGTACCACACTGTGGATAGGTATGGTAGGATTGCTAGGATTTTTTACCTATCAGTGCGGTTGGATGTGGTTGTTAAAATACTATGCTGGACCATATATTGTCTTTATTATTTGGTTAGATTTGGTGACTTTCTTGCACCACACTGAACCGGGACTTCCTTGGTATCGTGGAGAAGAATGGAGTTTCCTCAAAGGGGCAATTTCTAGCATTGACCGAGATTATGGAATTTTTAACCACATTCATCATGATATCGGTACTCATGTTGCTCACCACATTTTCCTGAATATGCCTCATTACAATTTGTTAAAAGCAACTAAGGCAATTAAACCGATAATGGGTGAGTATTTCCACGAATCAAAAGAACCAATTTGGAAGTCCTTATGGAATTCTGCTATTGGTTGTCATTTTGTTCCCGATACAGGTAGTAAGGTTTATTACACCTCAAATAATCAAAATGTCAAGTAATCCATAAATTATTGAAATCAATGAAGTCCGCTAGTGCGGGCTTTTTTTTATTTTAGATTGTCTTGAAAACTAAAAATGGCGGATAATTATCCTCAAGACTCGGCATACTGAATAAAAGAGAAATTAAAAAACCACTCTTGGCATGAAGGTAAGAAAGCGAAAATGAGACGTAAATCTTCCACTACTAAACCAACTAATACCCCTAAAGCCTCTATTTTCCAATCCCCTATCTTTAACTTCGCAAGCATTGCCATTTTTGGAGGGGTGCTGATTTTGGGAATTGGAATTGGGATTGCATTTAGTTCTACAACTACATTGAGTTCATCAAATGTGGCTTCCCGTGAGTTCATTGATACTAGAGCACCAAATCCTGAAATTTGCGTCCAGTATGGAGCTAGTGCAATGGTAATGGATGCTAGATTATTTGTAACTCTTAATCCCTTTAATGTCTATGTTGCCCAGCCGAATATCCGCCCTGGATGTGTAATTCGTCAAAATAACTGGGCAATTTTAGAAAACAAAAAACTTGTAACATCAGATCAGGTGCGAGAATGTAAAAACCGTCTCAATACCTTTGGCTTTACGGGTGACTTAAATAGTGAAAAGCCAGATATTAGATGTATTTATCAAAATGAATCGGCTCAAAATTTCTTTTTATCTCAACCGGGGGCTGTGGGAAGTCCTCAAGATACGGAAAGATTTTAAACTCAACTTTCTTCTAGGTTTTAGGGACTTATAAATCAGAAAATATCCCAAAATCTCTTGTGGTGCAGGCCGAAAGGCCTGCCAAAAATGACTTGTTATCTGGATGAGCATCTACCAATAAATGAACGTGGTTTTCTTCTCCATTGAATTCCAATAATTCACATTTTCTTTTCTCGCAAACACGGGTAAATACTTCCTCTAACTTAGCAAGAATTGCTTGATTTATAACCTGATATTGAACGGATTAGGATTTGTACTGAACGCCCCACCTTACATTGGATATTTCAATGTTTTCAGTGTATTCATTTAGTAGAATTTGACCAGAAAAAGGACATTTATAATTGGACTCAAGATAGAGATTTTATACTGAATCTTTTACCAGATGATTGTCTTCGATATCAGGTAATTCTTATCTCTATTAATTTAATAGGCATTGAGCCGAGATATGTGTTTTTTACTGCAAGATGACCTCAAAACTCCTGATTTCTCCCTAGCGAACACGGCTTTTTTTGCACTAATGCATCAAAGTATCAAAACTATATAGGACAAAGGTTTTCAGTCCATCTTGCAGCTTTTTACACCTATCTCAGTTTCACGTCAAGTTCAGCTCCCATAGAATGTCCGAAGTGAGTGTGCAATGAACCATCAGCCGATGATGATGAAATCGGATGCGGTTAAAATGGGAAAAAGAGCCTGGGCCGAGAGCACGTCGGAAGGAAAATAGGCGTTGAACTTGCTGAGTGTGGCGATTTGTACACCTGGGGACGTGCCAGCGCCATCTATATCGTACGAGAGTGATCCATTGTTGCTGTTATAGACAATTCTGGTACTGCTCCTTGTGGCCTCCGCAATAACATTGGCCGTGCTTGAACCAGCAATAGATTCAAATTGATTGACCCTGATCCCATTAGTCGAAAGCGAAGAGTAGATGACACTGCTGAGAACCAGCTTGTCAAGGTTAGGCGAGAAATCAGTGATTCTATCAATACCAGTTGTTGCAAGTGGCTGACCGAAGTAGAAGCTGTCATTGCCCATTCCACCCGTCAGTACATCAGATCCTGCTTCACCGTAGAGCTTATCATTGCCCACTCCGCCTTTGAGCGTATCAACGTCGTCCCCACCAAAAAGCTGATCATTGCCACCTTGGCCATTTATATCATCAGAGCCAGTCTCGCCAAATATCTTGTCATTGCCTTCTCCCCCATACATATCATCGTTTTCACTTCCACCAAACATAGAATCGTTCCCATCGCCACCCCGAAGAAGGTCATTGCCGGCTTCACCAAAGATATTGTCATTGCCAGTGCCGCCATCAATGAAGTCATTGCCAGTGCCGCCGTAGGCGATGTCGTTGCCGCCATCACCCCAGATGCAGTCATCGCCACCGAGACCCTTAATGGTGTCAGCATCATCAGTGCCACCAAACATCTCACTAGCATTACCGATTCCATTGGGATTTAACTCACCGCGGGCATCCAAGTAATTACCGCCATTGCCTATGAACACGTCATTGACATAGCCTGCAAGTCCTACGGTCTGGCTGACTCCAAAGATATCGGTGACTGTTTTTGTTGCCGCCGACAGCGCGGCATTGCTGTTGAATTCAAGGTTGGATTCACTGTCCAGTTCATAGTCGGCATCGTTGACGGCAAAGATCTTGTGATAGAGGTGGCGAACGCCAGTGGATTCCATTACGAGATCGGCCAAAACTTTGCCTTGAATCGAGGCCAGCAAGTCAGTACCACCAAGTTTGCTCAGGTAGTAGTTTTCATCGCCTCGCTCTATCTGCTGCATTTGATAAGAGTAGATGAAATTATGGGTCGGTCCAAGCATACCGCCGGGAACCCTGGACTCCGCTAGTCCGCCAATCCAAAGGGAGATCTTTTGGAAATCCTGATTTCCTGAAGTTCCCTGGTAATTCGGATCTAGGGCGTTAACGCTGGTTCCGGTCCAGGCATTGCCCATGAAGTTGTTATCTAGAATCGCCGCATCGGCCGCGCTGGATAAGGCAGCCGCATAGATGGAAGCATCGCCCGTATTGTTGCTGGCTTGTAAGTTATTCCAGTAATTGAGATTCGTATTGTTTGAGTAGCTGCTTAGGATGGCATCACGGGAGTAAGCCATGATGAATCCCTTCAGGGAGTCGGAGTGTAGCAGGTGGTTGCCAAAATCTCGCCAACTCCCATAGGGACGCAGATTGGCTTCCTGGGCGGCCAAACGAGCATCAATTCCGTTGTTGGTTTGATTCGTGGCGGTTGTCCCAGGTGTAAGCCGGATATTGCGTAGAAAGGCTTGCATCTCCTGCCGTGCCTGGTTCAGAGAGGAAATGCCGCTATCCTGACCTCTGCCGATGTTGAGGGCAGCAAGATCAAGGGGAAGGCCAACAAGTGCATTTCTTAAGGTATTGGTAACATATTCATCAGTTAAATTGCCAACCTGGTTCGACGTACCTGCCACAATCTCAGCCGCTGATTTATCTGTATACAACTGAGGGGCTAGAAAGGCTTGCAGCAGCGGGATATCTTTCTTGCCTTCTGTCAAAGCAATTCCGGTCTCTGGGTTAATATTAGCCATGGCCAATGTTTCACTCAACTGGGAGTGGCCAAAGCGGAAGGTCGAACTAGCAAATTCAGCAAGTATCGAAGGATTAAAACCTGCACTTACCCCAGCGAAGGCTCCTAGATCGGGGGTGATGCGACGTGCGTATTCTTGAAAGACATGGTGCTGATAAAACTGTTCAGTAACCAGCTTGGCAGCCTCGAGTTTTTCTTCACCAGACATGGTGAAGCCACGATTTAGCTTCTGGTATTCGCTAATGTTGACCTCTAATTGTTCCAGAATAGCGTTGTGTGCATTTGCAAAGATTTGGTGAAGACTAGTAAGTCCAAGATTTTCATTGGCGCGGCCATCTCCACCTACTGTATGAAGATTTAGCACCGAAGCATCCTTAAGATCTCCATTTGCATTAAATTGGCTTTCACCTGCAGGCCTCGTGGCTCCTCGCCAGTTGTTGGCCAAATCAATCATGAAGGCTGATCCAGACTTGACCAGCACTGAATCCGCTGTTAGTAATGCGGTATCAAAAATGTATCCTTTTTCGCCAGAAATTTTGTTTAAGGTAACAAAGCCTAGTCTTCCTGCCCCCGGCTTGCCCACGGGAATCACCTCAACCAGTGGCACACTGCTAACGTCAATATCGTGGATGACCAATCCAATTTGAAGCGCATTGTTTTTCAGGTCTGTCCAGCGGGCAATACCATTGTTGCTGCCAGTTAGCATGGCACCAGTGAGATCGCCATTGGCTTTATATTCCCTTAGAAATATACCATGGCTGAATGTAGATCCATAGGTTTGGTTGAGATCAACAAATGCTGAAGTAAAATTAAAGCTTTTGCCATTTCTTGGTGAAAGCTTAAGCACTGCGTTGCTGCCAATTGAAGCTATAACCCCAGTAAATGGAGACTGTTTGTTGAAGGCATCAACAACTTGGTTAAGGGTTGAACCTGTTGGGATTGTAATAATCTGATCATTAAGAACAACGTTACCACCGTTGGCAATCGTTGTGAACCCAACGCGGCCAACCGCTGCATTTTCATTGTCAACATCCCAAGTTTGAGTCAGGGCATATTGATCCAGTCCGAGTTCTGTCAATAAACTATCTTTGCTACCCTCCCCTAGCCTGACGCGAACTGTGTTGCCCCTTGATAAGGCCATAAAATTTGTTGTGCTTCCGGCCTTGTAAAGTTGATCCCCAGGCAATAAGGGTATTAAAACAGTGCCATCATTCCCCTTGTCAAGGAAATCAAGTCCATGATCGTGATATTGGCCGAAGATAGCAAAAAAGTCTGAATTTGGCAGCGGATTGCTGCCTGTCAGGATTGTTTCATGACGAGTATTGTTGTTTTGACTCACCCTGCCAAGGCCAGTTCTGGTGCCGGACTGTGTCCACTCACGCGCATAGGGATTATCCAAGGTCTCAAACGAGCTTTTGCCTGTTTGGTTTGAAATCAGATTGCTGATCAGTCTAGGCTGGGCATCGAAGATCAGGTTGCCACGAATGCTGTAGTCAGCAACGTAGGCTGCGGTGTAGTTTACAGAACCTGTGGCAAAGTTAATTGTGAATCCACCTGTATAACTGCTAAAATTGCTGGCTGTTAGATTGCGAAATAGGGTGTTTGTCGCTCCAGCATGGTAACGAATGTCAGTTGTCGAGGCTATCTGAAGGCTTGAGGTTGTTTGCGTGGGCGATTGGGGTATGTCGAAAAGTTGTTGGTCGGTGCCATTGAGGCTTCGGAAACCGCTGGTGGGTTTCGCCCCCACAGCGTTGAGAGGTCCGGGTAATATTGCTGTTGACGGCTTGTTGTCGTATATCTTGTAGACTTGCCATTGGTAGTCGATAAACTCAATATCGTTAAAGGTAAAGGAGTCGACGACAGAGTTGTAGACAGATTTGTAACAGTAACTTTTAACACCCATTGATTTTTCCTTTGTTTATCGCGTTTTGTTGTAACTATTATTCTAACTAGGGATTGCTTAGTTTTACAACTCCTACTAAAAAATTATTATACGGATGTTATCACACACTGGCACAGGGAATGAGTCTAAAAGATACTCCGTCATTAATATAAAAATTCCGTGTAATCTTCTGTTAAATCGTGATTTATATAACATAGTTCACTCTTGTGAGTGCAAGCCTTATTGTAGTCGCTTTTGAAGAACATCGCTGCACACAGAGCCGTTGTGATCACAAACTTTATAGATTCTTGGGCAGAGGTTGACCAAATTCGATAATGGGAATTTCTTTAGGGTAATTTGGAGAACTGTTTTTGTTTTCTTCAGGTGTGGGAAACATGGCAGCAGGTAGCGGTGAGTTGGTAATTGCCGGGGGATTTTCAGAATTTAGGGGTGGGACAGTGATTAAGGGTTGTTGAGAGTTAGTCGTGAGGTTTGTAGATGGTGGTAGGGTGGTAGAGGGTGTAGTTAAGAGACTGTTGGCGGGAGAAAAGGTAATATGAGGATTTAATACCCAGCGTGTGGGTTTTTGTCGAGAAAGAGGTTGAAGTTGTATTTGTTTGGGTTCTAGCTGAGTTCCTGTTGCTAGGTCGAGAACTATTCTGGTAATATTGGCGTTAAGTTGGGAAATGCGAATTCTCTGAACTGCACCGGAAAATTCTTTTTGAGTAAGGACTTTACCTAATTTGGTATTAGGTAAATCGAGAACTAAACGTGGTGGTTGCATTAAGTAAAAATATTCAGGTGTTGTGGTATTGGAAAGATTAATTTCTAATTGCTGGGTTTTGGGGTTAAATTTCCAACTATTCAATTGTGCTGATAGTTGAGCAATACTGATGCTAGGGGTGAAAGCAATCAAGCTAAATAAACTCACCCCCATAAATGGAAGAATTTGATTAGTCCCAATTTTCATAATTTGATTCTTTGAAATTGCAATGTTTAGCACGGACTACAGACCATTATAAAAATTGACGTTGGATTATGTTGATATAAATTATACCTAAGTTTGATATAAATAATTATCAGTTATCATGAAAACTAATTATAATCAAGTTTTTCTCAATTAGTAATAATTATTCATCTACCCAACAGATCCTCTAAGTAAAGATCTGTTGAGTTGAATAATAAAAGTAGTTTCAGTCTCAGTAATTGAATGGTTCAATTGAGCTAAAAGTTAATCAATAGCTGCTCTTAATTTTTTCAAAACTCTACCAATTTCTACAAAGTCTTGATTTTGTGAGAGTCCTAGCAGGACTTTCGGACTACTTTCGTTGACAATAGTGTTATACCCAGTAATAGCAATGCTGAGTTTATTTATGTCCACAGATGCTGTGGCGTTCACTTGAGCTATGGTCAAATTTGCCCTTAGGGCTTTAGTATTAGTTAATAACTCATTTTCGGGTAATTTTGCTGTGTGATAACTTCGTTTGATAGAACTATTAACAGGACTTAAAAGATTAGCGAGGGATTCTAAAAGTCCCCTCGATAATTGTGGAGAAACCCCTATGGTGGCAAAGGTGTTAGTAAGTTCAGTAACTATAGATTGTGCATTTGAACCACGGCTGATCAAGTTACTAATAGTTCCGTTACCACCAGGGCTTGCAAGCTCGGTAACTAAACCCCTAAAAGCTTGATTTAGAGAATTTTGGGCCACAGGTGTAATTCCCAGGGTTACACTTCCATCAGCTGCTGTTGTGGTAGTAATATTAGGTGATTTACTGATTGGAGTGAAGTTAATGTTAATTCGTGGGACTTGTTGATTAGGATTTCCACTAGTACCCCCAGCATTACCTTTACTGGGACCTGGACTGGTAGTAGGTTGAGGTGTTGGATTAACTCCTCCACTAGTACCCCCAGCATTACCTTTACTGGGACCTGGACTGGCAGTAGGTTGAGGTGTTGGTAGGGTAGTAGGCCTAAATGTTGGTAGGGTAGTAGGTTGAGGAGATGGAGATGGATATGGATTAACTCCTCCACTCATACCTCCAGCATTACCCTTACTGGGGCTAGAAACTTGAGCTTGGTTTACTGGCTGGAAACTAAACAATATTAAAGGACTAAGGCTCAGAGCCAAAAAGAGACTGCTGGTTTTTAACATGATGATTTTCTACCAAATATGAAAGTTGAAGTGCTTACTTGAGGTTTGCTCAATAAAATTAGAAATGAAGACAAAGGAGGACTTCAAGATTTTTTGATACTTCAGGTTTTGGTATAGAATCCATTTGGTATCTATTTTATAACACTTACCTGATAAGAGTTATAGTGATCTTGACTGATTCTCCCTTGTCCATACTGGGGGATAACTCTAGTAAAGATGCCAAATTGACCCTATACAAACATCCCAAATCACTCATTTTTCCCTATCAGATATGGGAAACTGAGAATGTATAACGACACCACACAGTTAATCAGGATTAATCCATTAGATAACTAAAACAGTTTCCTGTGCGTTCAGATTCTCACCAACAACTTTTTCCGTTAGCCCTATTTCGGTTGGAAATTGAAACCATAACCCATGCTGAAAACGAATACCGTACCACCCTGACTATTATCTGTGATATCCGCTACTTGGGTTGTAATTGTTAGTGGCATGGTGGGGACAGGAACGTAGGATGCTCCAATATTTAAACCAACTCCACTCCAACCTAGACCGACACCAACTTGGGGATGAACCTGTACACCCACACCTGTAAATATTCCAGTACTGGCGTTACCTTGCCTAAAATCACCGCCTCCAGCACCCAGCGAGAAGGAGATAGGCATTTGATTAATGGGATCTTGAGGCTTTAATAAAGAATAAGCTGTTGCTACCCCATAGGCGCTAGAAGGTCTAATAGCTTCATCTCCGTATTGAGCAAAGGTGTTCCAACCAGCAGCCACACCAACTTGATTAGTTCCTTGGTTGTAGACAATGCGGTGGACTTTGATATCAAAAGTTCCATTGGCGTTAAAGTTGTTGATACTACCAATAGTCCAGCCGATTTCAACCCCAGCTAGTTTCCTAGCATCTCCTAGACCAAAACCTGTAGTGATACTACCATCCAGACCCGTCTCTCTATTACCACCAAAAGCTCCTGATCCTACCACAAACCCATCGCCCATGTTAGCTCCAAAGGCACTAGGACCAGCAAAATTCAGTCCCGGACTATAGGATTGCTGTTTGGGAGTGAGTGTATAAACCGGCTCTATTAATAAATCTCGACGGATTTTATCAGTATCAATTGATGTATCATCTGTTTCCACAGATTTTGCCTGGGCAGTTATTTGTGGTTGTTGTTGGTGAGTAATAGATTCAATTTGTTGTTCAGAAATAACCTTCTGGTTTAATTCCGGGACTGGGATTACCTGCTGACTGGTGGGTAAAAAGATCACCTTTGCAGTTTCATCTGTATTTAATGTAGTTTTGTCTAATACTTGATTGTCAGCCATGATCTCGTCTGCTGCGAATGCAGAATTAACTGACATGACCCCGGCCAGTAATAAACTTGGTAGGGTTAGCAATAATCTCCAGTAGATACCACGGGCCCAAATCCTTGGCGGCATGGTAAAATTATACCTGATATTCAAGATATATTCCTCCAAAAAATTTACAGCAAAGCTAAAAACCTACAATTCCCTATCTTTGCAAACAGGGTCTAGAGAGCATAAATTGAAACCATGGCCTTAACTCACTCCTAAAAGTTAGTTCCGGCAGTATTGTGTTGTATTAATTGAGGTATACCATTTTAGTTAAGTTTAAACTTAAACTAAGTAAGGAAAAAAATTTTACAACCCCGGTCTCTATATTTATAACATGAATGCAAACAAAAAACATCTAAGTTCTACATAAAATCGACTGAGTATTTTTACTCGAGTGTATCAATGGTCTGTCAAGATCAATGTCAGGTAAACTAGATAGTAACAACTCTAATTTTGTGGAATAGCCGGGGTTGAGTATTGTACTTAGAGTTGATTTTTCACAAGGCTACAATGGATAACTTTTAGACTGTTAGAAAAGTTAATGATGAATTTCCTGAGTATTAGTTGCTGGGAGGAGAGCGGTAAGATGTGAGGTAACTTGACTATAACGACGGGTAATAAGTAGTGAAGAACGACATTGGATAGCAAGTTGATCTGTATATCTTCCCAGGGTTTGACGTTCTATTCCCCAGAGACGACTAGTACCAACAATAGTTAAATCAACGTTTTCCGAGGCTGTAACTACGGTTCGCATTGGTTCTGGGGATGTGACACTTTTGATTTCAATGCGATCGCGCACACTCTTTGGTAACTGCTCAATCATGGCGTTTAGTTCATAACTTAATTCATCTTGGGTATGATTGGCTGTGAATACCTGTAAAACTTGTAACATACAAGTATCACGGTTAATGAGCATCCTCAAAGCGATAATTAATGCTAAATCGTCATGAATATTAGCGGAGTAAGGAACTAATAAACTTTCAATAGCATTGCCTCCCTTATCCACAAATACAGCCACATCTACGGGTGTAGTTCCGAGAATTTGCCCGACTCTTCCCCCTAAGCGATTGTTACTAAAAGCTGGACGATGCCAACCAAGGAGAACTAAATCTGGTTGTTCAATTTTGGCTATCTGTGCTGTTTCTCTGGCAACATTACTAGATATGCGAACTATAGGATGGATATAGGAGCGTATTTCTGGTGGTTCTAGGGTAGTGATTAATTCTTCTAGTTTTTGACAACGTTCAGCAATAAGTCTGTCAGCTTCATTGGGGCTGCTCTCAAAGCCGTAGTCTTCTTCTAGTTCAATGAAACTGAGGGGATAAACTACAGCGGGTTGTCGGTTGTTGACGGCGATCGCTGTAGCTAATTGTAACAAACCTTTTTGGGCAGCGGGATTAGCCACGGGAACTAAAATTCGATATTGGGCAATGTAAGCTTCTGGTAGAGCTTCTATTGGGATTTCTGCTTCTGACTCAACTATATCTAATCTTATCAAGCGTTTTGGATAGGTCCATTCCAGTAATGGTGAAGTCATGAATGTTGTCACCAAAGCCATAATTACTAACATGGTAAAAAGCAAGGGTGTAATTACGCCCAACTCTAAACCAATATTCAAGACAATTAACTCGGTTAAACCGCGAGTATTCATCAACCAACCTAGGGCTGATGCTTCGCGTTTGTCAATGCCGCTTAACCTGGCCGCCACATAAGCGCCAGTATACTTACCGCCAATTGCTACTAATAAAATCAAAGCAGACAATAACCATAAATTAGGACTATTGAGTAAACCAATTTGTGTTTTTAACCCACTGTAGGCAAAGAATATTGGTAATAGAAAAATGAGGACAAAATCTTCAGTTTTGATAGCTAATTCTCTAACTAATTCCTCATCTTTGGGCATAACCGCACCTAAGAGGAATGCCCCAAAAATCAGGTGAATGCCAATAAATTCAGTGATTAAGGCCGAAGCAACAACTCCCATATAAATTATGGCCAGCACCAATTGACTCAAACGCCCAGCCCGATGATGATGTTTACTCAAACGTTTGAGAAACCACCGCCCAACTGTGAACATGAAGCCAATATAAACAACGCTTTCAATAATAGTGAGAATAGCTTGTTGATCAATACTACCATGACGAGCAACAGCGATCGCTACTGCTAAAATACACCAAGCTGTCACATCATCTACTGCAGCACAAGTTAAGGCTAATGTCCCTAAACGAGTTCCCTGTAAATTATTTTCGGTGATAATTCTCGCCAATACGGGAAAGGCAGTAATTGACATGGCCGCCCCTAAAAACAAGGCAAAAGGGGCAAAATTTACATGATTATTAGAAACCAAAGGATAAAGTACAAAAGATAATCCAAATGCAGAAGCAAAGGGAACAATAATACTGAGATTAGAAATTAGAATGGCAGTTTTTAAGTTACCACTCAGATATTTGGGATTTAATTCTAACCCAATCAGAAACATGAAAAATATTAGCCCAATTTGTGATAAAACATTCAAATAAGGCATTGTTTCTGCTGGAAACAGGCTATGTGCTAATCCGGGAGCAATTAAACCAAATAATGATGGACCAAGCATGATACCAGCGAAGATCTCACCAATAACCAATGGTTGTTTAATTGCTTTGAATCCCAGTCCCACAAGTCGGGATAGTCCAATAACAATCAACACCTCAATCAAAACGAGAACAACTGTGTGCATATTTTCCTCACTAACGATTAGCTGAATTAACTATGATAATTCTTGACAATAGTGTAAATTGTCAACCTAATTAGATATATTTTCAGAAAATTGGGATAATTTATTTTTAAAGTCCTAAGAAACTTGAGAATTAGCAAGTATCAAAACCATATTCAGAGGATCTAGGAGTTAAAATCTTTAATTAATAAATTATTTCTTCCAGAATGGTTGAACCTAAGCAATAAATCAAATTGAGGAAGATTTCTAACCAGAGATAAATTAACTAAACAAAATAGAAGAAATTCTTCAAAGTTTTGTTTCTTGATTTTATCTAATCTTCGGCTTTTTCATTTATTTACTGACCCATTTAAGTTAGTAATAAAATTATGTAATGATTGTCCAGACTTTATACTCACCCCCTTTGCTACTTTTAGCAATGATTTTCTTTTGATTGGTGAAATTTTTCCTAAATGTAAATTTTTGAAATATTCATAGTTTTTTACTTCTTTAAACAGATTTGTATACTCTAGGTAATATTCGTCTATCACTCTCGCTGTTACTTAGTCCTCTCTTACTATAAGTTTATGGATTTATACTTTTACATCCATTACTTCATCTGCGTTGTAAAGTTTTTCTTTCTGATTCTTTTATTCATTGTACTCAAGAATTGGCAGAAGAGAAATAAAATTCTACTGAGTACAAATAAATTAGTATTAAGATGTAGCTAAAATTGTGCTAAGTGCAAATAAAACTGTATTGAGTACAAATAAAATTGTACTAAGTGCGGATAAGATTGTACTAAGTGCAAATTAGATTGCATCAAGATACAATTTAAATTACATTGACTGTAGATAACATTGTACCCAGTGCTAATAAGACTCTATCAAGTGCAAGTAAAATTGTATTCAGCACAAATAAAACTTTACATCATAAATAATTATTTTACGGCATAAATATCTTCTGTGCAACCTAAAGCAAAACGTACAGATTCTAGAACATTACGACTAGATTGGGTTAGGAAGATAATCATAGCTAAGACAGTAAAACCTGTAGTCAAACCAAATATACTGCGATAACTAAGGATTTCAGCAAATGTACCAAAAATAGGACCAGCTAATGCTAAACCAATATCAAATCCCATTAGGGAAACACTAAATATTCTACCTCTTTCATAAGGTAAAGCTCTATCTGTCATTAATACAGAAATCATAGGAATGAGTGTACCAGTAGCAGCACCTTCCATTAATGCTCCTAATAAAAACATAAAAGAGTTATTTGCTTGCCAAATGCAAATAATAGAAAGAGTGTAAGCTATTAAACTCAGAGTAATAAATAAACCTCGTCCATGTTGATCTGAAGCTTTACCAGTAAATAATCTACAACTAAAACTAGAAACAGCAGCAACAGAGAAAAAGAAACCTGGATTTAAATCAATTCCTGTAGATTTGATGAATAAAGAGATAAAAGTATGTAAACTACCTAAAGTTAAACCACTCAAAAATAAAACAATAGCAGGAATCCGTACAGGAGGACTTATTAATATTTGCCAAAAGTTATAATTTTTGCTATTATTTTGTCTTGGAACTAATGGTGGATTGACAATAGGAATGATACATAATAAACCCAAAAAACTTAAAGCTGCAGACAAGAAAAATAATGGAGTATAACCAATACTTGCTTGTAAAAATCCACCAATAGCTGGACCTATTCCCACACCTAAAGGACTGACCAAACTCATATAACCGACAATTTCACCACGACGGTGTTCTGGTGCTAAATCACTAACTAAGGCGATGTAAGCTGTAGCAAAAGCAGCAATACTAATGCCATGAAAAGCCCGAATTAAGAGAAGAGGAATGATTGATTTAACAAATAAATATCCTAAAGGAGCGATCGCTGCTACAGACATTCCGATCAATAATACTATTTTACGACCCCGAATATCTGCTAAAATACCCATTGAAGGACGACATAATAACATTCCAACAGCAAAACTACCCATAACAATGCCAATTTCTTGCTTAGTAGCGCCAATATGTTCAATGTACAAAGGTAAAGTTGGCAATAATGAAGACAAACCAGACCAGAAAAATAAACCTGCTGCAAATAAGATGAGCAGGTTTTTCTGCAGTTTAGCATCAGAAGTATTAAAAGCTTTCACGGCAGATGTAATAATGGTAAGAGAGTTATTTTATCATTGTTACGTTACTTAACATTTTTCGCCACAACTTCCCGCACCCGATAGATTGGTCGTCCTTGAGATTCATGATAAGTTCGCATTAGTAACTCTGCCAAAAGGCCAAAGCAAAATAACTGAACCCCTGTGAGCAGCAACAAAACCGCTAAAATTAACAAAGGACGGTTACCAATATCTACATGAAAAGCCAACTTGAGGAAGGTTAAATATATGCCTATTGCGCCCCCAAAACCCATAGAAATTAAGCCTAATAAGCCGAATACGTGCATAGGACGGGTGAGGAACTTTTTCATAAACAGAATAGTTAATAAATCCATCAATACCCGAAACGTCCGCGATATACCATATTTACTTTGTCCAAACCGCCGCGCATGATGACGCACAGGTACTTCTGTAATTCTCGCCCCTTCGATATATGCCAAAGCAGGTAAAAAGCGGTGTAATTCTCCATAAAGATTCATATCTGCGACTAATTCAGCCCGATAAGCTTTCAGAGAACAACCATAATCATGAATATAGACGCTAGTAGCACCACGAATTAACCAATTAGCGATTTTAGAAGGAAGTAAGCGATTTATTGCCCCATCTTGACGATTTTGCCGCCAACCACTAACTAAATCATAACCTTCATCTAATTTTGCTAATAAAAGGGGAATATCCGCTGGGTCATTTTGCAAATCAGCGTCTAGAGTTACAATTACTTTTGCCGTAGCATAATCAAAGCCCGCAGACATAGCTGCTGTTTGTCCATAGTTACGTCGTAAAATCACCGCTTTTAAATCAGTCCGGATTTGCGCTTGTTCCTTGAGAAATTCCGCTGAACCATCATTAGAACCATCATCTACACAAATGATTTCATAATTCAATTGATTAGCTGTGAGCGTGGTAGAAATTGCTTCTAGTAATAAAGGTAGACTTTCTACTTCGTCTTTTATTGGTAAAACTACGGATACATCCAAAATTGGTAATTGATGATTCATCATTACTAGTAAGTGATAACTGAATGGTTAATTTTACATGATTGCTCAACAGTCTGGTAGTATACGTAAATAAGTACAAATTACCAATTACCAATTACTAATCGTTGTGTTAGATTGGGCATACTTGATATATATTTTTTCTCTTGACACAGATGCCATTATGGTAATTACAAAAAGTAAACTGGTTTTGAGTGCTACGCTAGTAACTCTTTCTACAATCGTTGCTACAGGTCTGGGCATTCACTCGATTGGTAAGGCTTCATTTGAAGACAGTCACAAGGATTTGATAGATGAAGTTTGGCAGGTTATTTACTACCGATACGTAGATGGCACTTTTAATCAAGTAGATTGGCAAGCTGTACGCAAAGAATATCTAAACAAGTCCTATACTGACGACAAGGCAGCTTATAAGTCCGTCCGGGAAATGCTGAAAAAGCTAGAAGACCCTTACACCCGGTTTATGGACCCAGAGGAATTTAAGAATATGCAAGTTGATACCTCTGGAGAGCTTACGGGTATTGGTATTACTATCAGTCAAGATGAAAAAACTAAACAACTGGTTGTAATTGCTCCCATTGAAGATACACCAGCATTTAAAGCAGGTATTTTAGCTAAAGATATCATTCTCGAAATTGACGGCAAAAGCACCAAAGGCATGGATACTAATGATGCAGTCAGTCTAATTCGTGGAGAATCAGGTACTAAGGTGAAGCTGACAATTCTGCGGAATGATCAGAAAAAACAATTTAATATTCAACGGGAGCGAATTGAAATTCATCCTGTCCGCTTTTCGGAAAAGAAAACCCCATCTGGTAATATTGGCTATATTCGCCTGAATCAATTCAGTGCCAATGCCAGTAAGGAAATGAAAAACGCTATTAAAAACTTAGAATCTAAACAGGTTTCTGGATATATTTTAGATTTGCGCGGTAATCCTGGAGGGCTGTTATATGCGAGTATAGAAATTGCTCAGATGTGGATAAATAAAGGCACAATTGTTTTTACTATTAACCGCCAAGGCACGCAAGATAAACAAGTGGCTAACGACTCGGCTTTAACTGATAAACCTTTGATAATATTGGTAGATAAAGGTTCGGCTAGTGCTAGTGAAATTCTTTCTGGAGCATTACAAGATAATAAACGGGCAACTTTGGTAGGAAATCAAACTTTTGGTAAGGGTTTGGTTCAATCAGTGCAACCTTTAAAATCTGGTTCAGGTTTGGCTGTAACTATTGCTAAATACCATACTCCCAGTGGAAAAGATATTAATAAACATGGTATTGACCCAGATGTGAAGGTAGAATTGACTGATGCCCAACGTCAAGATTTATGGTTAGGTGGACGGGATAAATTAGCGACTCCTGAAGATCCTCAATTTGCCAAAGCTGTGGAATTATTAGGTAAACAATCTGCTGAAAATACCAATACAATTAAAAAAAATAATTGATTTATTTACCCATTACCAAGAAATTTGGCTTTTAATTCTGCTAATTCTTGATCTATTTCACTTTGGACTTTTTTGCCACTATTCACTTGAGTTTTAAGTTTTTCTAATTCTTGTTCAATTGGATTTTGCGGTTGAGGTTTACTACTGGTAAATTGAGTTTTCAATTCTTGCAATTCTTTCTCAATTTGGGTGGAAGTTTTAAATATAACCGGAGGTTGAACTGTAGGTGGAGTTGTTTGTGTCCGGGGTACAAAAGATTGTTGAAAATTCAAATCTTTGAGAACTTCATTAACTGTTTGGTAGCGATAACTGGGGATAGTTTCTACCATTTTGTCAATGACCTGACTCAATTCTTTACTGACAGGAGTTTTCAGATATTGTCCCCAGACCCAAGTGGCATTATGGGTATCATAAACATCAAAGGGAGATCGCTTTGTTAACAAATTAATACAAGTTACTCCTAAACTGTAAATATCGCTGGCAAAAATTGCCTTTCCCCGCATTTGTTCCGGGGCGACATACTCAGGACTACCTATACTGGTTCCCGTGCTGTTTAAGGCTGTTCTCGTGGCGGATTTTGCAGCCCCAAAATCAACTATAACTAATTTGCGATCGCTATGGCGACGAATAATATTTTCTGGTTTAATATCTCTATGTATGACCTGCTTACTATGACAAAATTGTAATACTAGTAACAAATCATTCAGTAGTTGTCGAATCTGTACCTCGTTTAAAGGCCCATTTTGTTTTAATTCTTGGTATAAATTCAGTCCATCAATAAATTCCTGAACTAAATACTGTCTGTTATCTTGATAACAATAGGCTAAAAGTTCAGGTATTTGGGAATGTTGCCCCAATTCATCCAACTGTACAGCTTCTTGCTCGAATAACTCTATAGCTTTTTGTACCGTATTTATACTCTGTGATTGAGGGAAAAATTGTTTAATTACACAAAATGGCTTTGAGGGTTTATCCCCATCAATAGCGACAAAAGTTCTACCAAAACCACCTTGTCCAATGGGTTTAACAGCACAGTAGCGTTCTTTCAGGAATAACTTCGTACCACAGGTTTGACAAAACTTAACATCATCATTGTTTTCTGGTTGGCAACAATGGGGATTAAGACAATAAATCATAAATAAATAAATTATACTTATTTTTATTGTGCCTTGTGTTGGACAAAACAGAGCTTATTAACTTTTATCGTAATAGCAGTTCCCATGCTCGTGAGGTACAAATTTTTTTAATTTTAGCGAACAGGGGGAGCAGGAATGAACTAGTGTGCACTGTATGAAACTGGGGAACGATATAAAAAACTTTATCATTAGGTACAAGTTCTTTTTGCAGTTGCTTTCACAAACCAATAGCTTCCGCTTCAAAAGGTGCTTTATCCTCTAAACCACGAAAACCTGATGAATTAGGATCAGGACTTACGCAACTGGCATAAAAAGTGAAGGGTGAGTGCGCGGGCAAATAGATCATAGAAAACTGTAAACGCTTGTCCTGATCTGATTTTTAATCATACTCCCCATGAAGACAATATATTAGTTATATCTAATACCATTGGAGGCTAAACAAGCAGCACAATTGGTCTGGAAACTGTGAAGTCGCAAACTGGACATTAACCTGGCTTACAAATTAAAACTCCAATTCTCACGACAAACATAATTGTATGGTATGCAGCGCAAGAAACCTGGAAAAATTAACGACTAAAACCCTGATCTCATAAGGATTGTAGGCAAAGTAAAAAATAAATTCAAAAAAAGATGGAAAAAGTAGTTGACAAACCAAAGTAAGTTCGAT
>Ga0208698_100003_pt1 | contig 86332 bp, 94 predicted proteins | sample LakMenEpi20Aug08_FD_150717 | JGI IMG/M metagenome (GOLD analysis project Ga0208698, IMG submission 150717) | Freshwater microbial communities from Lake Mendota, WI - 20AUG2008 deep hole epilimnion (SPAdes) | ecosystem: Environmental > Aquatic > Freshwater > Lake > Epilimnion/Euphotic zone ... | reverse complement strand
TAAAAAGATGGGCAAATTGTCAAACATTTGTTATCTTTCTTAATATAGAGAAACAAATGTTAACCAAAACCTAGCCGAAGAATTACTGCTTAGGAATTTCACGAGATTAAGCAGATGATCATGAAACCGTATCTAGACAGGGGTTTTACTTCTCATTTCTAACTGTCAACCCTTAAATTCCCTGGTCAATTTCCATTTTATACGTTGTTTGTTTTGGAGTTCATTATGAATCAACGAACCGAACTGTCTTTAGAACAGCAATTTAGCATTTGCTCCTTTGCTACACAAGTTCAACAGATGAGTCACACACAAGCTCAAGACTTTTTAGTCAAGCTTTATGAGCAAATGGTTGTCCGTGAAGCAACATATCAAGAAATACTTAAACACAATTGGGGTCTAGACTCAGGTTCTCACATGGCATAGACTGATTATAACAACAGATTAGATAGTTAGGATATCAATTGTATACTGCCAAAGGGCTGAAAAATTGACCCCTTTCCAGACCTCTCCCCATCCTTGGGTTGAGGTTAATTTTCTGTTGATTTCCTGAGTTAATAAATATTATAATCATAACAATATGGCGATCGCTATTGATTTTGGCACAAGTAACACAGTTATCACTCGTTGGAATCCTGTTACTCAACAAGCGGAAACCCTGAATCTACCGGGTTTATCAATGCAACAATATCTAAATCCTCCACTAATTCCCAGTTTAGTTTATGTAGAAAATGCCAGCTTAGGTAAAATTATAGCTGGTCAGCAGGTGCGCGATCGCGGTTTGGATACAAAAACCGACCAAAGATTTTTTCGTAACTTCAAACGGGGGATAGGTGCAGATATCCAGGGTTTTTTACCGGAAATAGATGGAGAAAATATTACCTTTGAACAAGTAGGAAAATGGTTTTTAACTCAGGTAATTGCAGAATTAGCGCCCTTAGAAGGGGGAATCTCTTCCTTAGTTTTAACCGCACCTGTAGACAGCTTTGAAGCTTATCGTTATTGGTTAGGGAAAGTTTGTCAATCACTACCCATCGAAGAGGTGCGGATATTAGATGAACCTACTGCTGCGGCCTTGGGTTATGGTTTAACAGATCAAGGTGCTTTGTTAGTTGTTGATTTTGGTGGTGGAACGTTAGATCTATCTTTAGTGAGTTTAGATCAAGGATCACAGACGAAAAATAAACCCCTAGGATTTCTTCTTAAATGGGGAGATAGGAATCTGAGTGAAAATTCTCAACAAAAGACTAAAATAGCCCGCGTATTGGCGAAAGCAGGGCAAAATCTGGGCGGAATTGATATCGATAATTGGATAGTAGATTATTTTGCTAAAACCCAAGGATTACCGGTTAGTTCTCTGACAGTGCGATTAGCGGAACGGGTAAAAATTCAGTTATCTACCCATAATCAAGCCAGTGAAGTTTATTTTCATGATCAAACCTTTGAAAGTTATGAAATGGATCTTGATCGTTGCACCCTGGAAAATATTTTACGGGAAAATGGATTTTTTGACAAATTGGATGATGTGATGATGACACTGTTACAACAAGCGCGACGCTACGGTATAGAAATTGAGGATATTAGTGCAGTCTTGTTAGTGGGTGGTACAGTGCAATTACCAGCGGTGCAAACATGGATAGAAAAGTATTTTACACCAGAAAAAATCCGTCGTCAACTGCCATTTGAAGCGATCGCTCAAGGTGCGTTACAAATAACTCAAGGTATAGAAGTCAAAGACTATCTTTATCATAGCTACGGTGTGCGTTATTGGGATCGCCGTCATCAACGCCATAATTGGCATCCGATTATTAAAACCGGACAACCTTACCCCATGACTCAACCTGTAGAATTAGTTTTGGGTGCTTCCGTGGAAAATCAACCCAGTATCGAGTTAATTATAGGGGAATTAGGGGCAGAAACAGGAGGAATAGAGGTATACTTTGATGGAGATCGTTTAATTACTCGTCAACTTCATAGTCAAGCGACTACAGTTAAACCCCTAAATAATACAATCAGTGGTAGTAAAATTGCTGAACTTAAACCCGCTGGTTTTCCGGGGAGCGATCGGATTAAGATCTATTTTCAAGTAGATGAACAAAGGTTTTTAAGGATTACTGTTGAGGATTTATTGACAAATAATACCTTAGTAGAAAATCAACTGGTAGCTAAATTGAGTTAAGGATTAAGTAGATTACCTTATTTCTGAATTACCACCGTTGTTCCTACATTAGCCCAATTAAATACCCATTTAGCATGACGAGGGGAAAGATTCACACAGCCATGACTAACAGGTGTACCAAATTTGTTATGCCAATATGCACCATGAATGGCATAGCTACCTTGATAATACATGGTATGGGGAACATCGGCAATATTATATCCTCTGCCCTTCATCCTAGTTTTTTTCAGCTTAGTTTGAATCTTGAAAGTACCAGTGCGAGTAGATGTAGCTTTTTTTCCGGAGGAAATCCTCACTGCATACACAGGTTTATTTCCTTTCCACGCAATTAATTTTTGTTGGGAGAGGTCAATTTGAATCCAACGCTGATCGGATTTTTTGAGGATTTGAACAGTGTTAGGAGTTTTCTGTGGTGGAGAATTTGCCCATACCTCACCAGCTACAGAAGTAATAATAGTAGCAGAAACTGCTGTACCTGCAAGTAATATTTTTAAGAGATTCACCCAGGAAGTACAGGTATAAATTAGGCTTTTCATGGTAAACACACTCATTGGTAATTGGGAAAAATGTTTATTTCTCCTTTTTATTCTCCCTTACCTAACCCCTAATGTAAACTCTGCATGAGGATTTGTACTTGTTCTGTAATTGCTGGCCAATTTTCTGCTAATACCCATTTTTGTGGGAATAATTCACCACTTAATCCTACGGCTACTGCACCAACTTGTAAAAAATCCTGAGCATTTTCTAATGTTACACCGCCCGTAGCTATTAAAGGAATATGCCCAAGGGGTCCTTGTAAGCTTTTGATATAGCTAGTTCCTCCCAGTGATTGTACAGGAAATACTTTAACACAACTAGCGCCATAATTCCAAGCGGTCATAATTTCCGTCGGTGTCAAAGCGCCGGGAATAATCGGGATATTTTTAGCGACTGCGGCTTGAATCATGACGGGATCGGTGTGGGGACTGAAGAGGAATTGGGACCCACAGGCGATCGCCTCTTGTAACTCTTGGACATTAAATAACGTTCCCGTACCAATTAAACAATGGGGTAATTTAGCGCGGAGTTGGGAAATTAATTCGGGGGTGCGATCGCTATTCCAAGTAATTTCAATGAGCCTCATCCCCCCAGATGCTACAGCTAAAGCCATTTGTTCACCCCATACCATTTTTTGGGCGCGAATAACAGCGATCGCTCGATGTATTTTTAACTGTGACAACCAAACTTGATTAGACATTTTCACTGTGATTTGTAGCCAAGAGGTTAAAAACCTCAAAATAATCATGAACTAGGAACAGTATCTTAACATTCCATCCTGCCTATTTTCCCACCATCCCTTGATCAAGACGAATAAACATCAAAAGCAATACGTAATATCCACACATTACGGGTTTGAACATAAACTCATTGATGCAAGTGTTTTCCCGGTTTCTTGAAAAATCTCTGTAATTTAAATTTCATGAGCAGTGGGTAAAAGTCCAGGAAATGGTAAGATGACTGAAGATAAATATATTTAGTTAAAAATGAATCGAGTTTTTTGGATTACTGCGTTAATTGCCTTTATTAACTCCCTGAGTTTGACAATTTTAATTCCCATTATTTATCTTTATGGTAAACAATTTGGTTTAAATGATTTCCAAACCAGTTTATTATTCTCTATTTACTCTATTGCTCAGTTTTTTGCCACTCCAGTTATTGGTAAACTCTCCGACAGATTTGGACGAAAACCATTATTAATAATTAGTTTAGCGGGAACAGTAATTGCTAATACTATAGCGGGAACTGCGACAACAGCAACATTATTATTTTTAGCCAGATTTTTAGATGGTATCACAGGTGGAAATGCGTCTGTTGCCCAAGCTGTGATTTCTGATGTTACCGATCAAAAAAATCGCGCCCAGGCATTTGGAATTTATGGTGCAGCAATGGGATTAGGCTTTATCCTTGGACCAGCAATCAGTTTATTAGCCCAACAAATTTCTTTAGGAACGGCATTTTTAGTTTCTGCTGCAGTTGCAATGATAGCCGTATTAATGACAATCTTCTTATTACCAGAAACCTTAAAAACCAAATCTCCAAAAGCTACGAATATCTTTGATTTAGGGTTGGAAAACTTAATTAAAGGTTTGGCTATGCCCGGTATTGGCATTTTGTTATTAATTAACTTTTGTACAGGCCTAACATTTACTATGTTTACCTATGCTTTTCAACCCTATTTTATTAAGGTTTTAGATCAAAATAGTAGATCTTTAACACTCTTATTTCTAATATTTGGCACATTAGGAGTAATTATGCAAACTTGGGGAGTATCTGTTCTCAGTCGTAAATTTAATGTCGTCAAAATATTATTTTTAGGCTTATGTATTCGCAGTTTATCATTTTTGTTAATGCCTATTTGGCCTAACATTAATTATTTTATCATCGTTAGTATATTATTTGCGTTGTTTAATGCTTTAGTTCAACCGATGATTAGTACATTAATCTCTCTCAATGCTCAACCACAAGACCAGGGAACTGCTTTAGGACTAAACGCATCTTATTTAAGTATTTCTAATGGTATTGGTCCGGTGATTGCTGGTATGATAGTTCAACAATCTAAACCTATAACTTATAGTTATCCTTTATATTTAGCAGGAGTTTTGACGTTTTTAGTTTTAGTTTTAGCCGTAGCTACGCGCAAAAAATACAGCAATGCTATTTGATTCGTGAATTTACAACAGATTTCATTGAAAGGAACAATTTGATCGAAGTTTTCGGTAAACTTTAAGAAATTTAAACCTTGTCCTTATCCTGGAAGAAAATTGCAGTACCTTGTCAATAATACCACTTTAGGGTAATATATAGTTTTGGTTGTAACAACATTTATTACAACAACTTTTCCGATTATTAATTCAACACTCCCACAATAACTACACGAGACGAAAATATGCTGTTCTTTTTGAAATTGATTGATTATTTATTAGCCGCAGTTGCCATCGCATCATTTGGTATTATTTATTTTGATTCTAGCAATCAAGAACATATAATCGCTGCCTCCGTTGCTTTAACTCTTGCTATTGGTTTGTTTATCTTTAATAGACAATCAGTAAATAGCGCCAAAAGGAAAGCAGAAAGAAATCAGCTATCGAAAAGGGCTAAACTTTATACTTCTTTATTAAGTAAAGATACTCAGCTAGATCATAACACAGTTTTACCAGCCCGAACTAAAGCTTTAGAATATTCTCAAGAATTGATTGACGATTATAAAAGTTCTAGAGATCTTAACAGAACCTTATACTACGTTTTGCAAATTTCTACCGTGATTTTATCAGGTGTGACACCAATTTTAGTTCTAGTGGATAAATTGGAAGCAGGACAAAACTGGTTAAAATGGCTACCTGTTATCTGTCCAGCAGTTGCTTCCATTGTAGCCAGTGTTGTCACATCATTTCCTTTTGAAAAAAATTGGATGGCTGCTAACACAGCAGTAGAATTGTTAGAATCTGAACAAGAGAAGTTTATTTTAGGAATCACTCCAGCCTATCGTTGTTATGATATTCCAGAAGAAGATAAACAACAACAAAAAATTAGTCAGGCTGTAGAACTGTTTATTAATCAAGTGAATAGTATTCACCTCCCCCAAGCACAACAACAAACTGATTCAGACCAGGTAAATAAAGAAAGACAAGACTCACCAAAACTTGAAGAAGCAACTACAGAAGAAAAAGTAGCTGCATAGTTTTGCTGTAATCACCAATTCACCAGAATATCTCAGTTTATGGGCGCACTTACTGCGCCCCTACGGAATTTCTGAATGATGAATAAATGTCAGTTATTCCTGACATTACGGTTTATAGTAAAAAAACAGTTAAAATAGTATAGACGCTCTCTTCTGGAGAGTTAACCTGCTAGTGATGTGATTAATTACAACTTTGTATGAATTTAAATAGCCAGTCTGCCAATTCTTCCGATACATATTCCCAACGCTTGGCAGACATTGTGGGAACATTAATTGCTCTGATCACCCTTATTTTACCAGTATTTATCATTGCCCACTATTCTTCAGCCAATGTTGAGAACAATCAGCCATCCTTAAGCTATAACCTATCTATTCGTGGAGATTAAAATATACAGTAGAATTCAGAAGAAGAAAAAGTAAGGAGCAAGGGTAGGAACAGTTTTTCATCTCTTCTACCCTTTTTTGTTGATCATTTTAGAAGGAATCTGGGGGAAGAGATCCACAATGCCCTAAAATTTGAGACTGGGAGCGAAAATAGCTTGCTACCGTTGATTCACCTTTAGTAAAGGAGTTTTATTGTGGATTTATCTCTGATTCCTGCCCAACCAAAGCCAGGTGTGATTAATGTCCTGATTGAAATTGCTGGCGGAAGTAAAAATAAATATGAATACGATAAGGATTTACAAGCATTTGCGCTCGACCGTGTCCTCTATTCTTCAGTCAAATATCCTTACGACTATGGTTTTATACCCAATACCCTAGCTGATGATGGTGACCCATTGGATGGTATGGTAATCATGGATGAGCCAACATTTCCCGGTTGCGTTATTGCGGCAAGACCGGTTGGTTATTTGGAAATGATTGATGGTGGCGACCGCGACGAAAAGATTCTTTGTGTTCCCGATAAAGATCCGCGCTATGCTCATGTCAAGTCTCTCAAGGACATATCTCCCCACCGATTGGAGGAAATTGCCGAATTTTTCCGCAGTTATAAAAATTTGGAAAAAAAGGTAACGCAAATTCTCGGTTGGCAGGATGTGGATAAGGTGGCCCCTTTAGTAGAAAAGTTCATCCAAGCGGCTAAAAATAAAGCATAATAGATCGTGGGTAGTAGTAATGCAAATTACTCATTACCCATGAAATGGATACAAAAAAATATACTGTGGGGCAATCAGTAACAATGTACTGAGTCTAATTACTAAAGTTCCCTGGTTGCAAAAAAAATTTAAAATCAAATGCAGCGCACTCTCTTATCGGCAAAAATTCATAACTGTACCCTCACAGGAGCAAATATTAACTATGTGGGTAGTATCAGCATTGACGAGATGCTCTTGAAAAAAGCTGGTATATTTCTTTATGAACAGGTACAAGTAGTGAACGTTGCTAATGGTAAGCGGTTTATTACTTATGCTATACCTGCTCCGGCTAATTCGGGGACGATTGAATTAAATGGAGCGGCGGCACGTTTAGGAGTTGCTGGCGATCGCTTGATTATAATGACTTATGGGCAGTTTACCATAGAGGAGTTAAAAGGTTACTCTCCTACAGTTGTCATTGTGGGTGAGAAAAACCAGTTATTAGAAGTGCGACATTATGATGATCTGCTTAGTAACCTCTAACAGCCTCAGAGGTGGGCGAAAAATCACCTAAAACAATTCTCTAAACTTAATTCTTCAACTCTTAATAAATCACTATCATTAGAAACGAGAATAAAATTTTTAATAATAGCAGTTGCAGCAATTAAAATGTCTTCTGTTTGGATTGGTAATCCTCTTAATCTGAGATTTACATGAATTTCTGCGGGTTTTTATAAAATTGCTAAATCATCTAAGAAAATGATTTGAAAATCCTTACAAAAATCATCAAATTTTTCTAATTGTTTAATTGCGTTGACTGCAAATAAACCTCTTTTAACCGCAAAATAAGTAATACAACTAATGGATATTAATTCTTATTGTGAGCGTAATTCTTCTAATCTTTTCTTAATTACGAGATTATTTTTGATAGCAAAAGAAACAATGTTGGTATCTAATAAATAAGTCATTTTTTATTTCCTTTTAACTGCTTCGTCAAAAATAGCTATTTGTTCAGGAGTTAAATCATCTAACAATCCTGACAGCATTTCTACAGATAAAATACCGCTACAGCATTTTTTTAAGTTTTGATATTCCATAAGATTAAACTCCTCAATAGATAAATTTTTCTGAAATATGTTACATAAATGCTGAATCATTTCCTCTGCATTTAGTTCTTCCTTAAATAAAGGACGTTCTTCCATTTGTAAATGATATTCATAGACTTTATATATCGTAGCATTTTTTAGTTGTCTGATGTCTGTTCATTGCTCCAGTGTTAATTTTTGAGTAATAGATTGTGTCACATAACTAAATAAATTTTCTCATTTTTAGGATTAGGTTGCTAATTTTGCTATGCTTGATATATTGTAGACTATATGTCACAGTAAAACAAACGTTCATATCAATTATTGAATGCAAGGAACACAAATTTCTTTTTTCCCTAACAAGGATGAGCATAATCCTAGCCAAAAGCAAAAGAAGCCGAAATTAGGACGTTATGAGCGTATTCAGCGCGAACTAGATGAAGATAAATCTGATCCATATAAGATATTTACTGATGTTAGTTGCCCACCCAGTCCATTATCTAAATATACTTTTGTGGATCTGTTTTGTGGTGCTGGAGGAATCACACAAGGGTTATTCCAAGCTGGATTTACACCATTAGCTAGTGTAGAAATTAGTCCAATTGCTTCTGCTACGCACAAGAAAAATTTCCCACAATGTCATCATTTCTGTGGAGATATTGAACAATTTTCTCCCCAAGATTGGTTACAACAAATCGGCTCACCTGATGTTAATGTTGTTGTTGGTGGTCCACCATGTCAAGGATTTTCAGTAGCCGGAAAACGTGATCCAAAAGATCCTCGAAATAGATTATTTTATGAATTCGTGCGTGTTGTTTCAGAAATACGCCCTTGGTATGTAGTCATGGAAAATGTACCAGGTATTTTGACAATTCAAAAAGGAGATGTCAAGACAGCAATTATTGAAGCCTTTGAGTCTATTGGTTATCCTCATATTTCTGTGGCAATTTTAGAATCTGCTGCTTATGGAGTCCCACAAATTCGACCAAGAGCTATTTTTATTGCTAATAGATTTGGAATGCCAAATCCTTATCCTCAAGCGCAATTAAACCAAGAAGAATACAAGGCTATTGAATCAGCAATTTCTGATTTACCAGAATACACCCCCATACCTGAAATTAATCATGAGTGGACTAAACATTCACGGGAGTATATGGAACGTCTTGCTCAAGTTCCTCCTGGCGGTTCTTTATATACAAAATATGTTGATGCTTTCAAAAGACAATATCCTGGTAAACCGAGTATGACAGTAAAAGAAAATCATGGTGGTACACATATTCACCCTTATTTAAATCGCGTGATTTCCGCTAGAGAAATGGCAAGATTGCAAACATTTCCTGATTCATTTATTTTTGAAGGTAGTATGAAAAAAGCCATGTGGCAAATTGGTAATGCTGTACCACCACGTTTAGCAGAGTGTATTGGTTATGCACTGATTCCTTACTTAAATGATATTGCAATTAACAGAAAACAATCTGCTAATTTACCTCATTTTCATCAACCTGAGATAGTTTGTGATTAAGTGCATTACGCCAAGTTTCAAAATCATACCAACCACAACCAATACAACCTTCCTCTGCTTCATCACCTCGCTGATGTTGGGAAGGCCAATTTTCACCTTCTTGATACCAGAATTTAATACCAAAAGGTGTACCTCGTTTACCAGTTTTAATACAACGTTCACAACTTCTCGATTTTAAAAGATTATGATTTCCAGAAGCATCTTTCTTGAGTAATTGAAATTTTTTACTGATTTCGGTTTCACTCATAGAGGTTAAATGTGGAGCTTCACTTTTTCCCCAACGTTCCATAGGAAATCTATGATCAATAACTAACTCATGCTTCTCTCTTTGTCTCTGTTCTATTACATCTGTATATGAATAAACCTGGAGAATTCTTTGAACTAAAGAAGCTGGTATATTAGAAACTGAATTAGCTGATTTTATCTCTCCTGTGCAGCAATCTCCTAACCGTATTTGTTGACAAGTTGGACAAAAATTCTTTTTTGTTTCAATGACAAGACCAGGACGACTCCTTGTCCCGCGTTGTAGTCCTTGAATACCTCCACCACCAGCATACTGAGTTGAGCCAATATTTTTTCCTTCGCACTCCCTGCAATGCCATTTTTGATCTGATAAAAGATTAAAGACTTGTAATTGAGTTGATCCTTGTCGAAATTGGCCTTTAATTGTTTCGACTAAATTTTTTTGGTTTGTCACTATATTTTATCAGCTTCGATTTCTAAATTTGTTAAAAGAGTAGAAACACTAATACCTAAGCCATCTGCAAGACTGACAAGAGCAGTAAGGGAAGGATTTCTGACTCCACGTTCTACACCGGAAATGTATGTGCGGTCTAAGTTAGCACGTAGTCCTAACTCCTCTTGTGAAATTCCTAACTCCGTTCTGCGTTGTCTGACTAGATAACCTAAAGCATCAAGAATCTTTTGTTTTGATTCATTCATGTACTGATTTTGAGCTTTTATGGACTATCAGTCTACGGACGATGTGTCACATTATCTGAAATTTATTATTTATTATTGACATCTAATGCTATTTCTAAAAATTCATATCGGCCAGGGTTTGAAATTTCTTGGAGTTTATGTTTGTGAATGACAATTCTTTCCCGTTTTTTCGTTCCTAGTCTCTGACTAGGAATGCAGTTGATGAGACTCTGCCTCAACTAGAGGTGCAAGCTTGATTCCTACTCCTAGAACTATAGTAGTAATACTGACTGTTTGAAGATATATGTAACCGAAAACACTGAATTTTTGATAGCGGGACTAGTTTAAGCATTCTGTAACGTACAAAAGTTATTAAACAATTTATTCTGCACTACTACTTATCTATAAAACTCTGATTCTCATTTACTATTGATGTGATCGATAGCGAAATGCTGCTGCAAGCAGATCACATTCCTGTAACTTTAGGTCAGGTTAGCTCTTGGCCTATACCGAAATAAGTACCCAGTCTAGGTCAAGGCCTAGAATTTATCAAAATCATTTATAATGAATCAGAGCAGGTAATGAGGGAAAAATTGAGGTGCTACAACTGTTTTATCCCGAAACGACGGGAGCAGGGGGTTAATCAACAGCAGAGAGAATATCTTTCTTGCCGACAACAGACAACTAACTAATAGCCATTCATAGACAGGAAGTGCTAAAATTAGCGTTTCGGTGTCGGAAATTGTGAACACGGGTGTCATAACCCAGTCACTTCCTCATTAATCAGTTGCAAACTCACTAACTAGGAACAGGAGAAACAGTTCTCAAAATGATCAAATTGCGTTTAAAAAGATTTGGCAAAAAGCGCGAAGCAAGTTACCGGATTGTTGCTATGAACAATCTTTCCCGTCGTGACGGTCGCCCCCTAGAAGAACTAGGATTTTATAACCCCAGAACTGATGAAGTTAAATTAGACATTCCTGGTATCGTTAAGCGACTACAACAAGGAGCCCAACCTACCGATACAGTTCGTCGTATCCTCATAAAAGCTAACGTTTTTGAACAGGTCAGTGCAACAGCCGCATCATAATTTTGAGATTAAATCCCTAGCAACCAGTCCCAATTATGTTGGGCTGGTGAAGTTTCTGGTTCAGCCGTTTTTAGAATCTCCAGAATCTCTAAGCGTTGATTGTGAAATGTCTCAAACCCTTAATCGGGCTTGGGTTCGCATTGCTTTTAATAGCACAGATAAAGAAAAAGTGTTTGGTCGCGGAGGAAGAAATATCCAGGCAATTCGCACTGTCATTGCCGCTGCAGCGGAACTAGCTGGACAGTCAGTATATCTGGATATTTACGGCGGTACTTCCCACAGTCGAGATAGTATGTCTTTTGATGAAGAACAGGAAGAGCGGATACTACCACCCAAGTCCAAAGAAAGAGAGAGCAATATTCCCAAACCTGTTGTCAAACCACGTTTACGCTAGATTATAACTAGTCAGTTTAAATTGTTGGTGGCAGGTTAAAATTATGGGAAAAATGGAGACGGGGGACAACAGCATTGTCAAATCTTGGCTAAAAATTTCGTGGTTATTACGGATTTACAAGCCAAGAATTAACAAATGTTGTCAGCCTATTTCCCCATCATAAATATATTAATTAACGAAAATTTTAGGATTTTCAAGGAAAATATTAATTTTGTCAAAAATCACTTTTCACTTAATTCAGCAATAATATGGCAGATGATTCTATACTTCAACTGCCTAATATGTCTAGTGCCATTGCTTTAGCAGGATATGGTGAGGCTAATATCAAGTTTTTATCTCAACAAACAGGAGCTAATTTAGTTCTGCGGGGACAAGAATTATTAATTTCAGGAACACCGAAACAAATAGAATTAGCGAAGAAGTTGGTACGCTCTCTAGAAAATTTGTGGAGTAAAGGTAATAATATATCCAGTGCGGATATTCTCACAGCCCGTCAAGCCCTTGATACCGATACAGAAGACCAATTACAGGACTTACAGCGCGATATCCTCGCTAAAACTCGTCGAGGGTTAGAAATTCGCGCTAAAACCTTTCACCAACGCAAATATATAGATGCACTCCGCAGACGTGATTTAACCTTTTGTATAGGTCCTGCAGGAACAGGGAAAACCTATTTGGCCGTAGTAGTCGCAGTTCAAGCACTACTTAGTAATCAATTTGAACGACTGATTTTAACTCGTCCCGCAGTGGAAGCAGGGGAAAAACTCGGCTTTTTACCGGGAGATTTACAGCAAAAGGTTAATCCCTACCTGCGTCCCCTTTATGATGCCATTAATGAGTTTATAGACCCGGAAAAAGTCCCTAATTTAATCGAACGGGAAATCATCGAAGTCGCACCATTAGCCTATATGCGGGGACGGACTTTAAATAATGCTTTTATAATTGTTGATGAAGCTCAGAATACTACACCAGCGCAAATGAAAATGGTTTTAACGCGCTTAGGTTTTAATTCCCGGATGGTGATTACGGGTGATATTACCCAAACTGATTTACCATCATATCAAAAATCTGGTTTAGATGTAGCTTTACAAATTTTAAAAAATGTGGAAGGAATTGCTATTTGTGAATTTTCTCAGCAAGATGTGGTGCGTCATCCTTTAGTACAGCGTATTGTTGCGGCTTATGAGAGGTATGAAAAGTAGTAAATTGGTCAGTTGTCCTTTGTCAGTTGTCAGAGGTTATCGGGTTTTTTTACGTCTTTGTAGTTGATTTAGGCTATATTTTCCTACTAGAAAGGAAGTAAATTTCAAATTGCACAGTTATCCAAAAAATAAACAATTATGACAACAACATTGAAAGAATTTTTAGAAGCTTGTGAAACCTTGGGAACGCTGCGTTTAATTGTCACCAGCAGCGCCGCTGTTTTAGAAGCTAGGGGAAAAATAGAAAAGCTATTTTATGCTGAATTACCAAAGGGTAAATATGCAAATATGCACACCGAAGGTTTTGAATTTCACTTGAATATGGATCTAATTCAACAAGTAAAATTTGAAACAGGGGAAGCCAAAAGAGGGAATTTTACAACGTATGCAATTCGGTTTTTAGACGTAGAAGAAAAACCTGCATTAAGCCTATTTTTACAATGGGGTAAACCCGGAGAATACGAACCAGGACAGGTAGAAGCTTGGCAAGTTTTAAAAGCAAAATATGGAGAAATTTGGCAACCTTTACCCCTAGAAAGCTGATAATTTTAACAGATATAGATTCCTAACTCGTTGCAGAAGTCGGGAATCTTAAATGTTAATTAAAATAATTATCAGGTAGAATAATTTTAATCCTATGGATTTCCAAAGATTAATATGTTTGTCAATACCCAAATAAATCTCTCTTACTTACCTGCTTTGACTAAATCGAAGATATATAAAAATATTGCACCTGTGATATTTGGTTTGATATTATCAGCAATTATGCCCGGTGTTGCCAGCGCAGAGACTGTAATGGAAAAAGTAGCACGAACAGGGGTATTAACTGCTGGTACAAGTAGGGACGCTTTACCCTTTGCATACTCTGACAGTCAGGGAAAATTGACTGGTTATTCTGTGGATATGCTAGGTTTAATTCAGCAGCAATTAGAGAAAGAAACAGGTAAAAAAATTAAACTTAAATTAGTTGCAGTTACCCCGGACGAAAGGATTCCTAAGATTATTAACCGACAAGTTGATATTGTTTGTGATGCTAGTAGTTTTACTTGGGAGCGAGATAAAAAAGTTGATTTTTCTATTAGTTATGGTGTCACAGGTACTCAAATCTTAATTAAGAAAAACAGTAATTTAGGTTCACCAGAATCTCTAATTAACAAGCGTGTGGGTGTGTTAGCTGGAACTACCAATGAACAAGTAATCAAGCAAATACAACCCCAAGCAAAGCTTGTATATTTAAGAACTAGACCGGAAGGATTTGCAGCTTTGGAACAGGGAAAAGTTGACGCTTTTGCATCTGATAGTATTCTTTTAGAGGGATGGTTGCAAACAGCAAAAAATCAAGATAGTTTTGCAATTGTACCTCCTCGTCCCTATTCACGAGAGGGTATTGCTTGTATGGTACCTGAAAATAACTCTAAATTTCTTAATTCGGTGAATTATTCTCTTGTCAAGTTTATGCAGGGATTTGTCAATAATAACCCCAAATATGTAGCGATTTTTGATCATTGGTTTGGTTATCAAGGTGTTGTATATTTAAATCGAGATTTACGTGATTTAGCTGTGGAAACTATGCAATTAATGATAGAGTTTCATGAAGCAATTCCCCAGAAAGATTTATAAACTGTAGTTATCAGTGGCACAAATTCAAAAGCCTATTCCCTGAGGGAATAGCATAAGCTTCTATTTTTGAACCTGTTTTTACCCAGCGTCTATTGGCATTTGTTCGGAGATAATGGTTAAAACATTGAGTAGATGGTGTAGTATAGGTGCATTAAGAGACGGAAGTTTCAGCTATGTTACTTCTTCTATATTACAACTTTCTTGATGGTGTAAACCTGGGAAAGATTTTAAGAGGAATTGGGGATTTTGACCAAAACCTAATCTATTTTTTCTAAAAATTGTTGTATATAGTAAGTATTATTCCCTGGATTCTCCGAAACTAATAAACCGTTTCTATCTTCAAATGTAATTTTTTGTTTTTTAGTTGTTCCCTCATTTGGTGTGCGACGACATGAAAATAATAATCCTCTAAATTCAACTTCCGTATTGATTTGATTGTTAAAAATTTTAATCCGTTGTAAAACAAAATCAACAAAACTTTTAGCCGCTTTTAATTGTTGTAAGTAACCTTTGGTATTTGTAGATTTCATTTCTATCAACAAAACATAAACCTTATTTGACTTTTGTAAAAATAAAATTCCATCATCTTTAGAACAAATACCTTCATATTGGGGATTAAAAAAAGGATATACAGGATCATTATTTCCTTTTCCCTTATCTTTATGTAGAGAAAAACCAAAATAATACATTGATTTTTTTAACTTTATCTCTACAAATTTACATTTTGCATCTGGTTGTTTTTCTTCAATTAAAAGAGTCAAATCATCTGCAACTAAATGAAAATCTTGTTTAATTGCAAGTTTTACTATATCAATTAAATTATCACTCATTATCGCAATCTTCCTCTTCTTGAGAAGCATAGTAAATATCGTTGGAAGACCGATTAAGATTATTAATTACATTATCAAATGTTTCTGCAATAATACCTTCATTGGGATCAATTTCCATCTCCTTGATAGTTTTTTGATCAAATAGATAAGCGGACACTTTTTCAGGGTTTAAAGACTCCCCAGGTTCATAACCATAACGCTGACGCAATTCACTGGCTTTTATAAAAGATTTATTCAACATAATCAGATTATTTAATTCACGGACAAAATAAGGACTATGGGTACTCAATACTACTTTAACACCTTTATTGACCAATTTTGCCAATACTCTCGCTAAATTTCGTTGATTATCTGGATGTAAGCTTAATTCTGGTTCGTCAATCATTAAATAATCTCCTGGTTGAGCCAGATGTTCTAGATAGAAAACTAAACTAAATAAAGTTTGGACCGTAGACGAAGTAAAATGTAAAGGCATTTTTTTATTGTTACTTCGATAAGGTAAGAAAAATATATCCCCATAACGATCTATTTCATATTTACCATTAATAATTTTTTTTTGAATGTCTTGTGCTTGTATTTGATAATCACTTTTTCGCTTTTTAGTATTAGTCAAGTCATTCAGAAACTCAAGATAATCAGAAATTGGTTCTGCATAACGAGATTTAATAATATCTTTTAAAACTTCCATTGGACTAATCTTATCCTTCTGTGCATGATGCAGGAGACGGTTACGAATACTCGATAGCTCTTTAAAAAATAAATTGAGTCCACCCCGTTCAGCAGGAATTAGAAAACAATTTTGATTCTTTTTGCTAAAAATTAACCTAGTGATCTCACCCGAAATCAACTCTGTCAATAATTTATGGGGAATACCTTTATCATCTCGCATTGTAAAAGTTATATTGGTATCATTTTCAGGTTTTTGAATATCTAAAAACCAGTCTGATTCTTTATTGCTTAGACTTACACGACTTTGCCAAGGATGATTAGTTATATTGGCTAAAATCAAATCAATATCAAGTTTTAATTTAATTTGAGTTTGCCTAAATTCATCCGATTCAACCCCAAACAAATTTGGTAAATGTTTATTAATTCCTTGTGTTATCTCTTCTAAAATATTATCATAATTATCGCCGATCAAATTTTGAATATTGTATTGGCAGACTGTCTCTTGACTTAATTTCCTCACAAGATCCTCTACAAAATTAAAATTCACATTAAAACGCTGATCAAGTAAAGCACATAAAGAATACATCACATAAGTTTTACCTGTATTATTACCGCAGAGTAACGTAAAATCATTTAATTCTAAATTCCCTTGTTTAATGACTCCAAGATTATTAAAAGAAACTTTTGTCTTTAACATATAAATACCTTTTGGTTACCAACAACATACCATTATACCATTTTTTAAAAAAGTTTAGTCATGATTCCTGGTAATTTTCAAAGAGTAATTTTCAAAAAATGTCAAAACATAAGTGCAAGTATATCGTATTTTCATTCTTGCAATCATAAATCTTAGCAGAATTAGATAATTTAATTAGGTTGGGACAAATGCCCAACCCACAAAATGAAAAAACAAGAAATGTCTTTACATTATTACCTATTTACTCAGTTTAAAAACACCGAACTACTAACTAATTGTCCCTGAGTTGCAGACGGCAAAAACTTCTCTCCTAGCAAATCCTGGAAAGTTTTGACATCATTTTGCCAGTTACCAATTACTTGTCGTAAGTCTTGGATTTTTTCTGTGTTGGTATTTCCTAATAGGGGATAATTCAAATTACCAGAAAATAAAATTGCTGGTGTTATCTCCTGCTCCCCAACCTGGACATTTACTTGATTAATAGCTAGGTTCAAAGTTCCTCGTTTTAAAGGATAACTTAACTGTAAAGCAGCATTAACTTTACTTCCTCCAAATTCCTGCCATGATCCAGGAGCTAAAAGTTTGCCACATATATAATTGTAAGCATCTTCTACTGATGGAAAATTCACAAATGCTTTAGGATTAATTCCCACAGCTTGATACTCTATTTCAGACAACTTTTCTATTAATTGTAGTGCAATTGTTGCTAGTTGAATTTCTGCTAGTCTTTTCCCCCCTATCATCTCTAATACGTTGAGTCGGTTAGGTTGAACAATGATTCCTACACCGTTTTTATAAACCAACTGAACCAAATTATTATTGTAAATTGGTTGATTGGCTAATTCCCAATCCGTTGGGATAATCCCTGTATATTTCAGGAAATCTGGGTTTAATACTGCGGGATTAAGATCTTTAGCAACAAGAGCGATCGCTATTTCTGAAAGTTGTAAACTATTACTCATACACTTCTGGTTATTGTCGAATTGATTAGCCGTATAAACACTGCCTGATCCAGTATAAGTAAAAAATCAAGTATTTGTAATTATTTATTAGATTTCAGTTGTTCTTTGTCCATTCTCCATTGTTCATAGACTATTGAGCCTTAATGTCACTAATATAAAAATATCCCCACAACTGGTTAATCACTTGACAAATATTGCCATAGTTACTACCAACTGCGGGGAAGTCAAGACTTTTAACCCTATTTCCTATTACCCATTATCTTTGATTAGGACATCGCTTGAATGATGTAATCAAAGTAAGGTGCAGTTTCCATAGCGTCTTCTGTATTCAATAAATCCAAAGACGCTTGTTTGAGAGAAATAATCGCTTCTACCATTCCAGGAACAGGAACGCCCAGAGAATTGTACATTTCTCGCACACCAACCAAACCAATTTTTTCAATAGGTTCTTTATCACCAGCAAGTACACCGTAAGTAACTAAGCGTAAATACCAGCCAAAGTCCCGAATACACAAAGCCCGCTGCTTTTCACCGTAAGCATTGCCACCAGGAGCGATAAAATCAGGGCGTTTTTGCCAAAGTTTTTTGGTGGCCTCTTGAACGATCTTTTTCTCGTTTTCTGATAGGGTAGAAGCGATTCTAGTCCGCTGCATACCAGTTTCCAAAAATGCTTTGATGTTTTTGAGTTCGCCACTGCTGGGGTAACGCAGTTCGTCGTCAGCGCGGAGAATAACTTGGCTAATGACAGTCATGATAATCTAAATGACCTGAAATATTTATATTTGCTAGTTTACCGACTTAGAGGGACATTCGTGAAGTCTGTGGGAAGATAGGGATAAATGAATTTACAATTCGACACTGGAAAACTCTCACTTCCCCGTGATAAAACTCCCTATTCTCTCATAACTGACTAATGACTAATAAAATGTGGCAACAAGATGAAATTATCGAACTGGAAATTACTGATTTAAGCGACACTGGTGATGGTGTAGGACGCTTTGAACAGCGAGTCGTCTTTGTTTCAGATACCGTACCAGGCGATCGCTTACTTGTCAAATTATTCAATGTTAAGCCAAAATACGCCTATGGTCAAATACAAGAATTATTGCAAGCCTCGCCTCAACGAGTACGACCAAGCTGTATTGTTGCTGATAAATGTGGTGGTTGTCAATGGCAACATATTAAATATGATTACCAGTTAATAGCCAAACAAAATCAAGTAACTCAAGCTTTAGAAAGAATTGGCGGTTTTGTTGACATACCTATAAATCCAGTATTAGTAGCTGCCGCATCCCTTAGTTATCGTAACAAAGTTACTTATCCTATTGGTGTATCTGCTACAGGTCATGTCCAAGCTGGATATTATCACAAAGGAACTCATAAATTAATAAACCTAAATCAATGCCCCGTTCAAGATACACAGTTTAACCCCTTATTAGCTGAATTAAAATTAGACATTGAAAAGCAAGGCTGGCCAATTTATAATGAAATCCATCATAAAGGCTTAATTCGCCATTTAGGTTTACGCATTGGCCGCCGCACAGGAGAAATACTGCTAACCTTGGTCGTCAAAGATTGGAAATTACCGGGAATTGAAACCCAAGCACAGCAATGGTTACAGCGTTATCCTCAACTAGTGGGCGTGTCACTTAATCGCAATAGCGATCGCACAAATGCTATATTTGGATTAGAAACCCGTTGTCTAGCTGGAGTTCCTTACCTACGAGAAAAATTCGCCGGACTGGATTTTCAAATTCGCCCAGATACCTTCTTCCAAGTGTATACAGAAACAGCGGAAGCACTATTAGAGGTAATTCAGTCAGAACTAAATTTACAAGGTCACGAAGTCCTAGTAGATGCCTATTGTGGCATAGGGACATTGACTTTACCCCTAGCTAAACAGGTAAAGCATATCATCGGGTTAGAATTGCAATCAACAGCAGTAGAACAGGCAATTGTCAACGCCCAAAACAATGGAATTAATAATGTCACATTCCAAGTAGGTGCAGTGGAAAAAATTCTCCAGAATTTAGAAATTATACCAGATGTCGTCTTACTTGATCCACCCCGGAAAGGATGTGAACCTAACGTTATCAAAACATTAAGAAACCTCAAACCGTCTCGAATTGTTTATGTCAGTTGTAAAGTAGCTACCCTCGCCCGTGACCTAAAATTGCTTTGTGAAGATGGAATGTATAAAATCACAAGGGTGCAACCTGCGGACTTTTTCCCTCAAACTGCCCATGTAGAAGCAGCCGCTTTTCTGGTGCTATCGGAAAATAATTAGGACAAGTTAATTTTGCATAAAAATTAAAAATTTGTAGCCTAGTGGATACTCATAATGCTAGAATAAAATTAGATGAAGATAGAAACTCATTTTCTTTTAAAGAAATCGAGGCTGCATAAAATGTTAAGAAAGGAATAAGATTGTGTTAAATACAAACCAGTAGTTAAAGAGATTGTTTTTCCTTGTTGTTCAAAAATAGCAGTGCTTATGTATCTGGTAAACAAACAATGTGAATTCTCGTCTTAAATTATCGGCCAAGAGCATTTTTATAAGTTTAGTTTTACAGACGTAAATTTGCCGGCAGAATGATTACCTAATTCTGATCAGAATGCCTGAAAAAGCTTTCCAGATGTTTAGCTAACTAAAAGCTACGGGGTTTCTCAAGTGATTACCATTTCTCTTCGTCCAGTTGGGCGTTACTGGGGGACAATTAGTTTTGCCTCCACGCTTTATCTTTGTCCAATCCTAGATTTACTTTTGACTGATATTCCGACAAAACTACAATCAGAACTGCGACTAGGACTTCAAGAAGCCCTAGTAAATGCCGCTAAACATGGGAATAATCTTGATCCCGGAAAATTAGTTGTAGTCCGTTTCTCATTGGTAGATAATCAGTATTGGTGGATTATCTCAGATCAGGGTAGCGGTTTTACTCCCTCCTTGGAATCCTCTAGTGAGCCCGATAACTATTTACCACCAGACGAAGCAGAAAGTGGACGAGGTATGTCCTTACTGCACCAGATTTTTGATCAAGTAGAATGGAATCGCACAGGCACAGAACTCAGGCTTTGTAAGCAAGTAGAAAGCCGTCCTTTGTTATCTTTGCGAAGGTGAGAGGTGACTGGAAAAATTTCTTTTTTCTGACTTTTATGAATTACGTACAAGGGAATAATGAACCACTTATAGACGCAAAAAAGACGAATAAAAGCGAGTTTGACAGATATTTGAGCTAAGTCCTAACTCTGTGATCTTGGTGATTATGCGATTTTAAAATGGTTTATCTAACCACACAGCCCCGAGACGGCAGAGGAGGGAGTTACTGAAGCAATTACAGGGCTATATTCCCTTGTGTCCGTGGGTAGGACAGGGAGGGGCAGAAATTGACTTGTCTAGCCAGCCTAAAGCCTGTTCTATTCTGGCTTGTGCCTCTTGGGGGTCATTTTTAACCAAAAAGACCATAGCGGCGGCAATCTGTTCACTAGCGCGGGCATTGCGATTAGATTTAAGACGATGCCAATCCTCTGGAGTGATACTTAATCTTTTCATGAGGGCTTGTGCCAGTTCTAGAGTGCTAATTTCATCTAGTGGACTAATTTGCGACATAAGACTAAGTGCTAAATCAAAGTAAAAGTTATGATTTAACCATCATAGCTAATGACTAATCACCAATGACTAACTTAGAGGAAAATTTTCAGCGGGATTTTGCACAGGAACTAGAGGAAGTAGAAACTTCACTGCGATTCTTGAAGGATAGATACACCCAAGTGCAAAATGATCAACAACAACAGGCACAATGGCAACAGAAATTAAAAAATTTAAAGCAAAATAGCAAGCAGACTCCAGAAATCAAGAACGAATTAACCCGGCTGCAAAAACAGCTAGAAACCTTAGAAATCAACCTAGAAAGCCAGTTGTTTTCTTGGAGTAGCCTGAAAAGACCTTTTTGGCAAGCTATCCGTTTTGGGGGTTTGGGCGTTATTATAGGTTGGTTACTGAGGTCTTGGGTTGGATGATTGGTACAATTCTCAAAGAAAAAGAAAAGATCCCCGAATTTTTGAAGAAGTCGGGGATATGATAATTTAAAAAAAATACAAATTGTAGAAAATGCTAAATCGTCGTATTGCAGAAATATTAAGAAGTGGTAAACCAGAAGAAACTTTGGTAGTCCAAGGTTGGGTAAGAACAAAACGCGAATTAAAAGGATTTGCATTTCTAGAAGTTAATGATGGTTCATCTTTGGGAAATTTGCAAATCGTTATTAATCAAGATTTACCAGATTATCAACTAATATTAAAACAAATCAATACAGGTGCTTCTATAGAAGTATCAGGAGTCCTAGTAGCTTCTCAAGGAAAAGGACAAAGAATAGAATTAAAAGCAGATACAGTGAAAGTATACGGAGACGCTGATCCTGATATCTATCCTCTGCAAAAGAAACGTCATTCCTTTGAGTTTCTAAGAACCATAGCTCATTTGCGTCCTAGAACTAACTCCTTTGGTGCGGTATTTCGGGTGAGAAATGCTTGCGCGACTGCTATTCATCAATTTTTTCAAGAACGGGGATTTTTATGGGTACATACTCCTATTATTACTGCTAGTGATTGTGAAGGGGCTGGAGAATTATTTACTGTTACTAATTTTAATTTAAAGAATGTTCCCAGAACTGAAAATCAAGAAATTGATTATAGCCAAGACTTCTTTAGTAAACCTGCATATTTAACAGTTAGTGGCCAATTAGAAGCCGAAATTATGGCTATGGCTTTTACTAATGTTTACACTTTTGGTCCTACATTTCGCGCCGAAAATTCTAATACTTCTCGTCATTTAGCTGAATTTTGGATGGTTGAACCAGAAATGGCTTTTTGTGATTTAGAAGGTGATATGGATTTGGCTGAGGAGTTTCTGAAATACATTTTTAAATATGTGATGGAAACCTGTCTAGAAGACATGGAATTTTTCCATGAACGCATTGATAATACTGTTTTAGAAACTGCAAATAATATTATTAATAATCAATTTGCAAGATTGACTTATACAGAAGCTGTCAAACTTTTAGAAAAAGCCGATGTCAAATTTGATTATCCTGTGAGTTGGGGTGCAGATTTACAATCAGAACATGAACGCTATTTAGCCGAACAACTATTTAAAAAGCCTGTAATTGTGACAGATTATCCCGCACAAATCAAAGCTTTTTATATGCGGTTAAGTGATGATGAAAAAACCGTCCGTGCTATGGATATTCTCGCACCGAAAATAGGGGAAATTATTGGTGGTTCACAACGGGAAGAAAGGTTAGATGTTTTAGAAAAAAGGGTATTAGCACAAGGTCTGAACCCCGAAGATTTGTGGTGGTATTTAGATTTGCGTCGTTATGGGACTGTTCCCCATGCTGGTTTTGGTTTGGGGTTTGAAAGATTGGTACAATTTATGACGGGTATGGGGAATATTCGGGATGTTATTCCATTCCCTCGCACACCAGAAAACGCGGAGTTTTAATGATTGTAGAGACGTTGTAAATCACGTCTCTTTTGAAAATATTATTTTCCTAATTTATGAACTTCTCCTGGAAATATTGGAGACGTTTATTTACCTTGCTATGATTTGGATAATGGTACGGTGACTGGCATAAATTTTGATTTCTCAAAACTTTTCAAACCCCCTTTTATTGATAAAACATCATTTCATAGAAGCCAAAAAATCCAGGATAAAATTAATGAATGGAAACAGAAAAATTTAGCAATTTTTTGGTTACTATCCCACAATAGATTATCTTGTTTATGGAGTTCTATTATACAAATTTTGTACAGTTTTGCATAAATTATAAACTCATTATCATTCATCTGCATTAATCTGCGGTTAATTATTCTTCAAATCCTAACCACAGATAGCACTCAAGAACACAGAGAAAAGAAATCAACCAGAATAGACTGAAATTTGCTAACCTGGAAGTAGTGCAAACACTGCTAAGGTAGTGTTGTTCTCTATGAAAATGTTTATTTGAGCAAGAATTATGACGGACTTTAATTCTCATACCCTGCGTTCCTATACTCAGGAAGATGTACAGGAAATTCTACAATTAGCGATTTCTCGTCAAGTCAATGACAATAATCAAGAATTTTCCTATCAGCAGATATTGGAAATTGCAGCAGAGTTGCAAATATCACCTGATACTCTGCAACAAGCGGAACGGGATTGGTTAGTTAAACAAAGCGAAGTTGAACAGCGCGAAGCTTTTAACATTTATCGTCGTAGTAAATTTAAAAAGCGTCTAGGAAATTACGCAATTATGAATATTTTTTTCCTAGCTATAAATTCTATTAGTGGTGGTATTTCTTGGTCACTTTACATTTTAGTAGGTTGTGGATTGGCTATATCCTTAGATATTTGGAATACTTTTCAAACTAAAGGTGAGGATTACGAAATTGCTTTTCAACGATGGAATCGTAACCATCAAATTAAACAAACAATCAATACAGTTTTAAGTAGGTGGTTGAAAGTGTTTAGTCCTTAATCCTAAAATCTACTACAAACCAGGGCTATTTCATTCTAAATTTAGATCGTTTTTGGATGAATGCTTTTAAGGAGAATTTGTGTTTTCAAGAAACAGAATAAATACAGTGAAATATTATCAACAACATCCTAACGCTTTTTCTCTTCAATATCTCCAGGACTTGTGGGGAGAAATCCAAGCTTGTCCTTATTTTGCTATTAATAATCTCAACCGAGATTTTATTAATACTAAAGGCTTTTCTGTTGTATTTCAACGTCAAGGTTTAGCAGAAGTTATCCAAAAATTCCCCTATTTTAAGCCTTATTTAGATTTAGCACTTTTACCTAATTGTAATGCTTTTTATCTGAATCCTTTACTATTGAAATCAGGTTCTCGCGTTGATCCCCATATTGACCGGTCTTTGCGTTCCTATTGTAAAACTGTTGAACCTCCTGCATTTGTAAGTGTGCTTTATGTGCGTGTACCGGAGGATATGCAAGGGGGAGAATTGGTGCTAAAATCACAAAAACGCCAAGTTGGACAAATTAAACCCCAAACCAATTCTTTAATTTATTTTCAGGGTGATTTAACTCATTCTGTGAATGCAGTTATAACGGTGGGAAATCGGTTAAGTCTTGTGTGTGAACAGTATTGTTTGAGTGAAGATGAACTTGAGGAAATACCACAGTTTACATTAGAATCTAGGGCTAATCAAGGGAATGGGAAAAAACAAAGGAAGTAAGCTACAGAAAATTCTGTTAAATGAGAAAATAGTATTCTTATATTTATTAATCAGCAAAAAGGTCTAATTGTGTTTGTTTAATTTCCCTTTGTTTTTCGGCAGATTTCAATACCTCTAAACTTAGACGAATATCTAGGCGTTTTTGTCCTTCGATGATTTCCTGGACGGTAACAATCTGAATTTTATCCACAGGTTGACTCATATATAAAAACTACCTGTTGGTTTCAAAACTCTGTGAATTTCTGCTATTCTTAAAGTCATGCTGACTAAATAAGCTAATAGACTTCCTTTACCTAAAACCTTTGTTAAACCAGAAATTAAATCTATGCTTTGGGAAGTGAAATGACCTAAATAGTTTTCTTGAATTTCTGCTAAACCTTGATTAGCGTGATCATCCCATGTCCAAGTGTCAATAAAAGCCTGTGCTTGCGCTTTATCTTCTTTACCCACATTATTATATATTTGATTATAATTACGTTTAGAATTAAATGGCGGATCAATATAACAAAGGTCAATAGTTTCATCTTTGATATGTTTTCTTAATACTTCCAAATTATCGCCATAAAATAGTTGATTAACCATGATTAATGCTCCCACAAAATAATTATTGATTAACTGATGAATTTAAACTCGAAAGAATTGATAATTACCAAACTTGAACAAGGATTACCTGCTATTACTCCAGCCTTTGGTGCAACATTAGCAGAAGCCTGTGCTATTTGTTTAAACAATCAAGGGTATATTCAGGGTATAGAACTTACAGTCAAAGGAGAATTTACCTCTGTTTTTAAACTATATTGGCAAGAGGTAACAGACCAAATGCTACGCTGTTGGAACGATAGCGAATATACCACAGAACAGGCAGCTTATGGAATTGCTTTTTTGATTATACAAGAGCTTACAGACTATACAGTTATCGAACGCTCTCGCAGAGGAACAGGATTTGATTACTGGTTAGGTAAAAAGGGTGATAATAGTGAAATACCATTTCAAAATGCTGTGCGGTTAGAAGTTTCCGGTATTCGTAAAGGCGACGACAGCCGAATAAAAGCTAGAATTAAACAGAAGCTTGCACAAGTCAGCCCCACAGATGGTACAATCCCAGCTTATATCGTGGTAGTTGAATTTAGTAATCCTTTAGCATTCATAGTAAAAAAATGAGTCAGATTCAAGAGTTACATCAACAAGCTATGGATTTAGCAGAAATGGCACAAGTTGCTAAACTCAAAAGTAACTTAGATTTAGCTTCTCAATTATCCCGACAAGCATTTGAGAAAGAAAGATTAGCCGCAGAATTAATAGCAGATAATTTTGCAGCAGAACCAACTCGTTCAATATTATATCGTAGTGCGGCAACCTTAGCAATTGACTGTGGAGAAATTCACAGTGCAGAACATTTAATTGCAGTTGCTTTATCAGGAAATCCGCCAATTGAAATTGCGGAAGAACTCAAAGATTTATTTGTGCAAATCAATATTCATAAATATTTTGCCCGTCGAGGTGTTGTATTTGATGAAGCTAAACTTCAGATTTTTAGCTAGAAATTAGCAATTATTAAACAAGAGCAATAGTCTGAATAAATTCAGTTATTAGTTAATATCCCCCGATAATAAACCGGGGGGTAAACGTTTAACCCACAGAAATTATCTGTGGTTGAGTTGTTACCTTTTCCATAGCTGTAAAAACTTCTGCTCTAGCCCATTTATCTGCTGCTAAAATGTCATCTAAAGAGGGATTTTGTTTGTTATCATTTTGATGACTATCGCACACAAATTCGATACATTTGGGAATATCTAAATAGTGAATTTTTTCTTCTAAAAATAACGCCACAACTTGTTCATTAGCCGCATTTAAAACCGCCGGCATAGAACCACCAGCCCTACCAGCAGCATAAGCTAAACGCATACAAGGATACTTTTGATGATCCGGTTCACGGAACGTTAAATCACCAGATTTAACTAAATTTAATCTTTCCCAATTCGTGTAAATTCGCTCCGGCCAAGATAAAGCATAAAGCAAAGGTAAACGCATATCTGGCCAACCCAATTGGGCTAAAACTGAAGTATCTTGTAATTCTATTAAAGAGTGAATAATACTTTGCGGATGAATGACAATTTCGATGTTATCATAATCTACACCAAACAAATAATGAGCCTCAATTACTTCCAAACCCTTATTCATCAAAGTTGCGGAATCTACCGTGATTTTTCTCCCCATTGACCAGTTAGGATGTTTCAAAGCATCAGCAACTTTTACCGCTGCTAATTTTTCCACAGGCCAATCTCGGAAAGCACCACCGGAAGCAGTAAGTAATATTTTCCGTAAACCATCTTTAGGAACACCTTGCAAACATTGAAAAATAGCCGAATGTTCGGAATCTGCGGGTAATAGTTTTACCCCATGTTTTTTCACCAAAGGTAACACCACAGGAGCACCCGCAATCAGAGTTTCTTTATTGGCTAAAGCAATATCTTTACCAGCTTCAATGGCTGCGATAGTAGGTAATAAACCCGCACAACCAACAATACCAGTAACAACCGTTTGAGAATCGCCATAATGGGCAACTTCTATCACTCCCGCTTCCCCAGCCAGTAAAATAGGTTGAGGGTCGAGGTCTTTGATAGCTTCTTGGAGTTCTGGTAATTTCTCAGCAGCGGAAATGGCAGCGATTTGGGGACGAAACTGGCGAATTTGCGCCGCGAATAGCTCCACATTCCTTCCAGCAGCTAATCCGACAATGCGGAACTTATCCGGGTGTTCAGAGACTATATCTAAGGTTTGAGTACCAATTGAGCCAGTAGAACCAAGTAAAGTAATAGGTTTCACAATTTTTTAAGAATTAACAGTTAATTCCCACTATAAATGGACTGGGACTCATTGATCAGCGGAATTCCGACAATCAATTAACTGCGATCAAAACCTTTGCTATTTTGGCCATAAATGCGTAACATTACTTAAAACCAACATTATCATTACCTCCGAGTCAGAAAAAACAGAAACCTATGGTTAAAGCGCGAATGGCCATATCTACCCTCGCCGCAGCTATCGCCAAATTTATTTGGACAGATGATTTCTTGTTTCCCGTGTCTATGTGGCTTGTAAGTCGTCTATTGATGGGGATAGCGATGTTTTTGATTGCCCCCAACTTACCAGCATTACCAGATGGTATTACGCCCCATTTTGGCTGGGGGATTTTTGATGCTTGGGATAGTGTACATTATCGAGCGATCGCTACTGAAGGTTATGAATTTATTAATGATGGCAAACAACATAATTTAGCATTTTTCCCCCTATTTCCTGTTAGCATTTTTATGTTCATGAAATTGGGTTTTTCCTTTGAAATAGCCGGATTAATCATCAATAATTTGGCATTTTTAGGTACAGTTTATTGTTTATATTCTTGGGTAAAAAAACAATGTGGCATCAGTGCTGCTCATTGGACAATTGCTGTCATCACTTGTTGTCCCATGTCTCTATTTACAGGAGTAATTTACACAGAAGGTTTATATTTGTTATTGAGTACAATCGCTTTACGTGCCTTTGATCAAAAACAATATCATTGGACAGCAATTTGTGGAGCAATGGCAACTGCAACACGTCCGACAGGAATGGCATTAATTCCTGCATTTTTAATTACAGCTTGGCGACAAAATAAACCACCAATTGCTTATATTGTAGGTTTATTATCTGCCACAGGTTTATTAATATTTAGTCTATATTGTCAACTAAATTTTCATGACTTTTTAGCCTTTATTGCTGCCCAGAAAGGATGGCGGCCTTCTTTTGGTTTTGATTGGGAAGGTTGGTTAAATATGTTCATGCAAATTCTTTTTGGTCAAAATTGGTATTTTGGTTGGGTTGAAAATGATCAAGGTGGAATTAAAGACCTTTGGTATCCGCTGTTTTTTAGTTTAATTGTGATTAGTTCTTGCTGTTTATTATATTGGCGTAAATATTTCAATCCCTTGATATTCTATACTTTTTATGCCATAGTCATATTATGCTTAATAATTGCAGATCAAGGATTAATAAATAATTTGCTTAACGTATCTATGATCTTAGGTAGCAGTTACCTTTTATGGTGTTTTCGTAAGCAATTAACTCCCATTATGGTAATTTATGGTTTTTGTGGTATTGGTTTACTTTTAGCTTCTGGGGGGACAATTTCTTTAAGTCGTCTTGCTTATGGAATTGTGCCTTTGAGTGCAGCTATAGGTATCTGTTTATCTCGCTATCCCCGTCAAGCTTATTTAATTATGGGTTTGTTTATCACCTTACTTGGTAAATTAGCAATAGGTTTTGCTCAAGAAATTTGGATAGGATAGGGAAGAATTTTGGATCGGTACTCCTATTCCATAAAACTAAAAAACTTTGTACCTCAAAAATAGGAGAACTGCTATAATAGACATGAGAAATCCCAAATATGCCATAACAAATGGGATTAATTACCTATTATGCAAACTGATACAAATAGCTATTCATGGTTCAATGTAGCAGATGATGTCAAAGAATTATTGATATTAGCTGCAAAAAATTGGGAAAATACGGAAGAATCTACAAAATATATGCAACAAGCCTTAGCTAAAACAGCAGATAATACAGATATTTTAGTTGCAGCTTATAGATATTTTTACTACAAAAATAATTATGTTTTTGCACTGACAACAGCAGAGAAAATCATTGCTAAAATTAGAGAAGAGGAAAATCTACCTGATAATTGGCAAGAACTTCAACCTATCCTAATTAACCGTCATGAAGAATCTCAAATTAGATTATTCTTAACTGCTTATGCTGCTTCTGGTTTGGTATTAGCTAAACTAGGAAGAATAGAACAAGCAAAAGAAATTAGTACCAGAATAAAAAGTATTGATGAAAAAAACGATTTTGGTGCTGGTATTCTTCTTGATATTTTAACTCGTCCACCAGAAGAAAATGATTAAATCTGGGAATAGGCAAAAACTCCTACAACTAACAACTAACAACTAATCACTAAATTACAAATCATGAATAATTGGTTATCTTTCAACTCAAATTTCCAGCTAATATCGTCATTTTCTAACCAGAATACGGTGATTTTACCTGGACTACCTACATCTCCAATTACTCCTATAACTAAAATACCTCAAACCTCTCCTCCTCTGATTTTTTTACCTAATTCTCCACAGTCAATATTTTAAAAATTATGCAAGGCCGGGATTTATTTATTGCTGAAAATGGACAGTATCAAATTTGTAAATCAGCGAGAACATGGGATTTATTGCGTGATAATTATCGTCTATATCGTTTTTTAACCGAACTCGAAGACGTGCTTAACAATGTTGAAGATCAATCAACTCGACTTCCAGAAATTAGAATGTTGGTAAGACGATTAATTATCAATTCCTATTGGGTACAAAGTCAATTTTTACAACCTGATTTAAAAACAGGAATCTCGGTTTTACTGTTATATAATGAATTAGGATTTCCCTTAACTGTGCAAACAGTAACATTTGCACCAGGGACAAATTCTAATATTCATAATCATGGAACATGGGGAGTAGTCGCAATCTTAAAAGGTCAGGAAAAAAACACATTTTGGCGACGTAGTTCAAACTCAGATTTTCCTAATAAAATTGAAAAAGTAGGAGAAATAAATTTATCTCCCGGTGATATTGTTAGTTTTACACCTCAAACAATACATCAAGTTCAAGCTATTGGTGAAGAACCAACAGTAACATTTAATATTTATGGGGAAACAAATCCAAAACAGAGATTTGAATTTGACATAACTAATCACAGTGCTAAAAAATTTTAAAGATAGTGGCAAAAAAAGAAATAACAGATTATGCTGATAAATATCATAGAAAATAAGATCCCCGACTGCTTTTTACATATTGTCAATAAATGATAATCTTAGAAATCAGGGATCTAAATGTTAGCTATCAATCAAAATAATCATCTTTCATCTGCGTTTATCTGCGGTTAATTACTTCCTATCCAAACATCCAATAACCTTATAGGAGAAACAGCAATGACTAGAGTAATTTTCTATGAAAAACCAGGTTGTAAGAACAATACTAGACAAAAAGTATTACTCACAGCCGCAGGTCATGAAGTGGTAGCATATAGCTTATTAACAGAACCTTGGACAGCGGAAAAATTGCGGTCATTTTTTGGTAATCGCCCGGTCATTGAATGGTTTAATAAAGCCGCACCTAGAATAAAATCAGGAGAGGTAAATCCTGAAAACATCAGCGCTGAAAATGCGTTAGTAATGATGCTTAGAGATCCTCTATTAATTCGTCGTCCATTGATACAAGTAGGGGATAAAAGAGAAGTAGGCTTTGATGTCGAGAAAATTGACGCATGGATAGGCTTAAAAGCCGTAGACGAGTCTTTTAAAGAAATGAGTGAAAAACTCATGCAGCAAGACCTTCAAGGCTGCGCTAATGGGCATAATCACGAACACCATCATGGTCAGGGTGGTTGTAAAAATCATGGACAAGAACATCAAAATTAGACATTAACAAGCTTATACCCGCCTCTTTCTTGATCATCAAATCTATTAAGAGAAAGAGCGGGTAGTGAAAGTAATTTATCTATAATTCTGTCTTTGAATATCTCTCAATCTCGCTGCATCACGCATATTATAATCACTGCGAGTAAAGCGATTTAGCTGCATTTCAAAAAATTCTCGGTTTGCTTGTAAATGCTGGGGATTTTCATCATCTAAAGGATACAATAAGGCAGTTCTTAAAGCTTGAATTACGGCCGATGTTACATTGTACATGGAACGTTGAAAAGTAATCCCCAATTGAATTAAAATATCCTCTTCTCCTCGACAATGTTCTTGGTAATAATCAACAAGATATTGGGGCAAAAAATGCAGCATATCTTGCATTAATAAAGTGGGAGGAATACCCGCTGTACCGACGGGAAATACATCAGCATAAAGAATACCATAATGGAAGTCTTTTTGATCTTCTGGAACTTCCCCTGCTTGGGCATTATATGACTTTGTACCTCTAAATGGTGCGGTGCGATAAAAAACAGCTTCAACGTAGGGTAAAGCGGCTTCATATAACCAGGTAAACCCTTTTGATTTGGGGATTATTTCATAACATTTACCGTCAACATAAACATGATGATAAATAGGACGACCAGCAATAGCAAATATACCATTTATGAGAAAATTCATGGCATCAGGTACACTTTTAAAACCACCTTCATCATAAATATCTGACATTTCAAAAAATACCGGTGCCATAACTTCCCAAAAAAGTCCTAAGTTAGAATAATAGGACATCATGCGGCACTGTTCCAAAAACATCTCAGGAAACAGTTTATAAAGTCCTGACATGAGGGGATTTTTCCGAAAATAAGCTTTAATTGCTTTATCAGCATTAGCTTTATATTCTGCTGAATCTAAATAACTATCAAATTGGTTAACTGGTGCGTACATTTTACGATGCCAAAACATAGCTTGCATACAAGCTTCTGCAAATTCCATATTGATTCTATCATGGAATAAATGATGGAAAATTTTCGGCATTTTCGTAGTTTCACCCTTTTCCATAAATGCCAAAAGTTCTGGGTGTGCAGTAGCTACACCTCGCCAAATTCTTAAATCAGCATCATCACCTGCATAGTGATTATGGAGGTCTAAATATTCTTGTGGTAGGAAGTATTTAAAAGCTGGTAAAGGGTCTAAAAATACCCTTTCGGCAATATATAATAAATCTCGCCAATAAAAATCCATCGGTACGGCATAGGCTTTATAAATACCGATAATTTGCATTAAGTTTTCTGGGGTATCTGGTAACATTGAACCGCCAGATTCTAAACGATGAATGATTTCGGCAAATTCGTGTTTTGAAGGTGGTATTTTAGTTGGTTTTTCTGGAGTTTGTACCATAACATTTTTGGGTTGGTTTATTTATAAAAGGCGAATAATTCGCGGTTACACAAATGAAGTCTACCTAGGCAGACTAATATAAATGCGGTTTCTAACCGCCGTTTTTATGTTAATTGGACTTCAACACAATTTCCGCAATTAGGTTTTTTTCGATAGTGGGAATTGCTGTCACCATAGCGGTAGTTGTAGTTTCACTCCAACGCACTAACCAAGTCGGTTGTACTCCCAAAAAGATAATTAAGAATGCCAAAATTAACGCGGGAAATTTTTCATTCCAGAGAACTTTGGGATAATAGGCTAAGTTATTTTGCAATTTACCAAAACAGGTACGGTTAAGAAGAATAACAAAATAAACTGCGGTTAAACCAGAGGCAACTACACATAAAATTGTCGAAATTGGAAAGCTGGAAAAACTGCCTTGAAAGGAAATAAATTCCGCAATAAAACCTGTCAAACCAGGAATACCTGAACTAGCCATTCCACCTAAAACGAGTAAGGCACTAACTAGGGGTAAACCACGAATAGGACTCATTAAACCATTAAGTTTGTCTAATTCTCTTGTGCCAACTTTGGTTTCAATAACTCCCACTAAATGGAAGAGAATAGCGAGAATAATTCCATGACTAAACATTTGGGCTACTGCGCCAACTAATGCTAAGGGTGTGGCCGCTGCTGCTGCTAGTAAAATATAGCCCATGTGGCCGATAGAACTATATGCTACCATCCTTTTAATGTCTTTTTGGGTAATGGCTACAACTGCTCCATAAATCGCGCTAATTGCCCCCCAAATTGCTAATGTTGGGGCGATAATATGCCAAGTTTGGGGAAACATTCCCAAACCAAATCTTAATAGTCCATAAGTTCCCAATTTGGCTAATATTCCACCTAATAAAATAGCAATAGGTGCAGAAGCTTCTACATAAGCATCTGGTAGCCAAGTATGAAAGGGAATTAACGGAATTTTGATGCCAAAACCTAAAACTATTCCTGCTAATAATATTAATTGCATTCCCGCAGAAATGTTTGCAGTGGCAACAGTATCAAAAGCAAAACTGTGAGAACCACCTAACCATACCATTCCTAAAAATGTGGCTAAAATTAACGCCCCAGAAATTGCTGTATAAATCAGAAATTTCATGCCCGCATAAGCCCGATTTTTTCCTCCCCAAATGGAAATTAGTAAATAAAAAGGAATTAATTCCAATTCATAAAATAGGAAGAACAAAAGCAAATTTTGTGATAAGAAAGCACCAGCAACTCCACCAGTAATGAACAGAATCAGGGAATAAAATAACCGAGGACGTTCTGTATCTTTACTGCTGCTGTAAATAGCAATCCAAGTTAGAAAGCTATTTAATACTAACATTAATATTGATAATCCATCAACTCCTAGATGATAACTCAAACCTAATGTTTCATTCCAAGGTAGATATTCTGTAAATTGCATCCCTGGATTGTTGATATCAAATTTTAACAAAATGAACATATTCCACAGCAAAACTAAACCTGTAACGGTTAAAGATGCTAACCTAATTCTATTTGCCGGAATATCTTTTGCTGGATAAAAACCGATGATTATAGCGGCTATAATTGGTAGCCAAATTAAAACACTCAACATATTTATAAATCGGTAATTGGTAATTGGTAATGCTATAAGTCAGGTGCAAATTAAAAAATGAATTTCATGAGATGTACACCCCAAAAAGGCCATGTCAACCAAGTGCCTAAAACACCCACTCCTAAAAGCACTGTCAAGGCATAAAATTGAGTTTGTCCATTATTACTATATTTTAAGCCTTCACCACCCAATAGAGAGAATAAACCCACAGAATTGACAATACCATCTATTACAAATTTGTCCAACATATCGGCAAATTTAGAAAGTTGGGCAACACCAAAAATAATTGTAATTTTGTACAATTTAGGGGTGTAAAAATCGTAAGCAAATAAATTTTGTAAACCTTGCCAGGGTAGACGAATTGGTTTAGGAATATTGCCTAAATAGATGATACTACTAATACTGCAACCGAAAATACTTGACCAAATCAATAGCAGTGCAACATCTTTATTTAATGTTGCCCAATCAGGCAGTAATGATAAACTTTGTAATACTAAAGGCAGATGTAAAACAAAGCCTGATAAAATCACCATTGGCAAAACCATTAACCAAATAGCTTCAGGAGAACGTTCACTCATTTGTTTAGGTTTACCACCAAAAATTAAACCAAATTCCCTAGTTAAACTGAAGGTAGTTAAGCCGTTGACAATAATAATTATTCCTACTAAAGTTGGATGTGCTGCCCATAAACCATCAGCTAGTTTAAATAGTGCCCAAAAACTACCTAAAGGCGGAAAACCTATTAAACCTAAGGTCCCGACAATAAAGGCTAAACCGGATATGGGACGACGTGACCACAATCCACCTAATTGGGTAACATCTTGGGTGACACTATTCCAAACAATTCCCCCGGTACTCATAACTAACAATGCAGCGGATACAGCATGGGTAAGAACTAATAATAACGCAGCTTCGTTCTGTTGTGTACCTACCGCAATAAATACCAATCCCATGTAAACACTAACAGAATAAGATAAACAGCGTTTAATGTCAATTTGAGCGATCGCAATTAACGCCCCACCAATAGCTGTTACTGTACCAATAGCCACCATTACAGAAGCTGCAACAGGAGATAAACTGAATACAGGTTGTAATTTAATTAACACCCATGCCCCACTTGCCACTACCACCGAACTTCGCAAAATCGTACTGGGAATTGGTCCCTCCATAGCCTCATCTAACCACAAATGTAGAGGAAATTGGGCGCATTTACCCATAGGACCAGCAATTAAACCCAAACATACTAAGGTAATAATTGTGGGGTCAACATTAGCCGTGGCCGCCCATGTAGCTAATTCCGAATAATTCCAAGTCCCTGAAAGTGTCCAAAGTCCTAAGACACCCATTAATAAAAACAAGTCTCCCACTCGTTTGGTTAAAAAAGCATCTCGCGCCCCAGTCACTACCAAGGGTTGACTAAACCACAAACCTACTAATAGGTAAGTTCCCAAGGTGAGGACTTCCAGAATTACATAACTGAAAAATAAATCGTTACACAAAACCAAACCACAAAGACCAGCTTCAAATAATCCCAATAAGGAAAAGAAGCGTCCCCAACCCCAGTCCATTTCCATGTAACCAATAGCGTATATCTGCGCCAGCAAGTTCAAGCCAGTAATAACAATTAATGCCCCCACACTGACAGCAGAAATTTCTAAATTAATGGTTAGGTTTAAACCTGCGGTAGATAGCCAAGGAATAAATACTTCTTTAGCTGGATGATTCCAAATAGCAAAGAAAGCAAGGACTGCATGGAAAAAGGAGAAAAAGGTCATCACTACGTTGACATATCCCGCAGGTCGGGGACCTGTTTTGCGAATGATTCCCGGCGACCAAGGTATGGCCAAAAGCCCACCTATTAAAGCATAAACTGGAATTAGCCAAATAGTGTCTAGCAAATACTGATCCATTCAATTACTCCTATAGTTTCCAGCAAAAATTAAAGAAAACAGACTGACTAGCGTTGATCCCTCTCAATCTAGTCATGACAGATAATGAAAATTTATCTTGATTTAATATTGTTAAAAATAGCTTACCGTTATCTGTGCCAAAAAAGAATTACCTGATTAAACAAATTCACAATATTTCTTGTAAAGAATTCTTATATTTCAATCCATTGAACTATTAAATAGTAACTATTATGTTTAGTCTATGGATTGTATTTTTAAACAGTATCTATAATCTGGGGGCGGCATTTTCCACCCCATTAGATTCACATTGTAGCAATTATGTTAAGCTGCAAATTAGGTGTTTCCGCAATTATCACTACTGGGCTAACTTGGCTAATAGGCGCTGGTTTCATATCCCGGTAATCAATAATTTGAACAACAATTAGGTATGCAATAGCCAGCAATATAGAAATTACACCTGTGATAATTGCAACTATCTGAGAACGGTTCATAAGTATTTCCTGGAAATTAAGTGATTGAGAGGATATATTTATCTAAGTAATTTATTTCTTGAAAGTCTCTCAAATCAAGAGAGCAAAAATTTATACTTTTTTCACTGACTACAAATTTTAGACATAAAAAAGGCAATTCTACATTACAATATTAGCATCAAATGTCAAGAAGTCAATACCCTAGTAAAATCCTTAGCTTATTGATTATATTCTCAATAATATTGAGAATTAACCAATTATATTCTCAATAAACTCATAAATATGACTAAATGCGATTTTTTTGAAAAAGGGATATTTAAAAAACTTATATAGCATTTCCCAGGCTTGTGAGGTACAAATTTAGGACTTAAAAACGATATATAATTCTTAGGCATTTTGTGTCATCTGATTCTTTTATTCGTTAAATTCGGAAAGTGACAGAAGAGGATATATAATTATGGTGATTTACCAAGCTTAAATATATCGAATTAGAAAAACTATGCGGTTAAGATTGAACTATTCGCTTAGATATCAGAGCTAAAGCCACTGAGGTTCAAACTTACTGAGTATTTCCGTAAAAAACCTTAACAAGCCGACTACGGTAAACCACATTTATTGAAGATAAAATAAATTTTTTGTCCTGATGTTATATCAAAATATATTGTATTAAAATTTTTATTCATATAAAAAACTTATCATTAAGTTTTTAAATTTGACAATGGTAGATATTGTGTGATATTGATTGTTATTTGGGGGGGTCAATTAACAACCCCACATCAATGGTCTATTGTTTGAATTTACCCCCAAAAATGCTGGTAGAATCACGCTCCTCAGTACACTAACTCCAGAAAAATAATTAATAGCCACTCATTAACCCATCAACCTGTGTCATGGTAATTGGATATCTAATATTGTTGATATAGATATCGAAAATTTTAGCCTGTGCTAAAATCAGCATACCGGCACGACGCAGGTGATGGGAAAAATGCCATGTTTGAACGCTTCACAGAAAAAGCCATTAAGGTAATCATGCTGGCCCAAGAAGAGGCCCGCCGTTTAGGTCACAACTTTGTCGGAACTGAGCAGATCCTCTTGGGTCTGATTGGCGAAGGTACAGGGGTGGCCGCCAAGGTGCTGAAATCAATGGGAGTTAATCTCAAAGATGCTCGCATTGAAGTTGAAAAAATCATAGGACGGGGTTCAGGCTTTGTCGCCGTAGAAATTCCGTTTACGCCACGGGCAAAACGGGTTTTAGAACTATCCTTGGAAGAAGCACGCCAATTGGGGCATAACTACATTGGTACCGAGCATCTGCTGTTGGGACTGATCCGCGAAGGGGAAGGTGTCGCAGCCAGAGTGCTAGAAAATCTGAATGTAGATTTGACCAAGGTAAGAACCCAAGTGATTCGGATGTTGGGAGAAACGGCGGAAGTTACGCCGGGTGGTCCCTCTGGTCGCACTAAAACCCCAACGCTGGATGAGTTTGGATCAAACCTGACTCAAATGGCCATAGATAACAAGCTCGACCCTGTGGTGGGACGCGCCAAGGAAATTGAGCGAGTCATCCAAATTTTGGGTCGCCGGACAAAAAACAATCCAGTTTTGATTGGTGAACCAGGTGTTGGTAAAACCGCTATTGCTGAAGGTTTGGCTTCACGCATCGCCAGTAAGGATATCCCTGATATCTTGGAAGATAAGCGTGTAGTCACTCTCGATATTGGTCTGCTGGTAGCAGGAACTAAATATCGCGGTGAATTTGAAGAACGTCTCAAAAAAATTATGGATGAAATCCGCTCTGCGGGTAATGTCATCCTGGTAATTGACGAAGTTCACACCTTAATTGGCGCGGGTGCGGCCGAAGGGGCGATTGATGCGGCTAATATTCTCAAGCCAGCTTTGGCGCGAGGTGAATTACAATGTATCGGCGCGACTACTTTGGATGAGTACCGTAAACACATTGAACGGGATGCGGCGTTAGAAAGACGCTTCCAGCCTGTCATGGTGGGTGAACCTTCTGTTGATGAAACAATAGAAATTTTATATGGTTTACGCGATCGCTACGAAGCACACCACAAGCTGAAGATATCTGATGAAGCGTTGGTGGCGGCAGCTAAGTTGTCTGATCGTTACATTAGCGATCGCTATTTGCCAGATAAAGCCATTGATTTGGTGGATGAAGCCGGCTCACGGGTGCGCTTAATTAACTCCCAACTGCCCCCAGCAGCTAAGGAATTAGACAAGGAACTACGGCAAATCTTAAAAGAAAAAGATGATGCGGTCCGTTCTCAGGACTTTGATCGGGCGGGAGAATTGCGTGACCGGGAAATGGAAATCAAGGCCGAAATCCGCACTATTGCTCAAACTAAGAGTAACGGTGCTAGTGGTGACGGTATTGAACCCATAGTTACGGAAGAGGACATTGCTCACATTGTTGCTTCTTGGACTGGTGTACCAGTTAACAAACTCACTGAATCTGAGTCTGAAAAGTTGCTACACATGGAAGACACCTTACATCAGCGCCTCATCGGTCAAGATGACGCTGTGAAGGCTGTTTCCCGCGCTATTCGTCGCGCTCGTGTTGGTTTGAAAAATCCCAATCGACCGATTGCTAGTTTTGTCTTCTCAGGTCCTACTGGGGTGGGTAAAACTGAATTGGCGAAGTCCTTGGCCTCTTATTTCTTCGGTTCAGAAGAAGCGATGATTCGCTTAGATATGTCCGAATACATGGAGCGTCACACTGTTAGTAAGTTGATCGGTTCTCCTCCTGGTTATGTCGGTTACAACGAAGGTGGTCAGTTAACGGAGGCTGTCCGTCGTCGTCCTTACACTGTGGTGTTATTCGACGAAATCGAAAAAGCCCACCCCGATGTGTTCAATATGCTTTTACAAATTTTGGAAGATGGGCGTTTAACTGACGCGAAAGGTCGCACGGTGGACTTTAAGAACACTCTGCTGATTTTGACTTCCAATATTGGTTCTAAGGTGATTGAAAAAGGCGGTAGCGGTATCGGTTTTGAATTCTCTGAGGATGCGACTGAGACGCAATACAACAGAATTCGCTCTTTGGTGAATGAGGAACTGAAAAATTACTTCCGTCCTGAGTTCCTGAACCGGTTAGATGAAATCATCGTCTTCCGTCAATTGAACAAGATCGAAGTTACCCAAATTGCGGAAATCATGCTCAAGGAAGTGTTTGGTCGCTTGACGGAAAAAGGCATTGTCTTAGAAGTCACTGACCGCTTTAAAGACCGCTTGATAACTGAGGGTTACAGTCCTAGTTACGGTGCAAGGCCATTACGTCGGGCAATTATGCGCTTGTTGGAGGATAGTTTGGCGGAAGAAATTCTGTCTGGACGCATCAAAGACGGCGATACTGCTCTTGTTGATGTTGATGAAAATGGCATTGTTCAAGTTAGTTCTCAACAAACACGGGAGTTGTTAACTCCTGTTGAGTCTTAATTAGGTTTTTTAATTGTTAATTGAACGGTGGAGGATTTCGGTTCTCTACCGTTTTTTTTGTTTCGCGCAAAGACGCTAAGGAGCAAAGGCGCAAAGAAGAGAAGGGGTGATATATTCGTTATAATGAGTGTTATTGAGGAGTACAGGTCATTGTTGGATTATCAAAATGAAATATATTAATTTACCGACTCATGCTTTGATATGGTTGGTCATGATTTTACTTCAGTCTTGCAGTTTCTATCAAGCAGACTATAGAGGCGAAGTTAGATGGGCAAAAATGTTTGGTTCTTCGGGAAAAGATGTTAGTGAAGTTGAAATTGCGTGTAAAGACAGAAAAGTTCGAGTAGTTGGATCAGGTTCAGATAGTCAGAAATTTGACAGGATCGAGAATTCATTAACTGATTGGAATGATATTGATTCTGTAGCCTCGGTAGTTGCAGATAGACTTGATACTGCAAATAAAAGCGGTTTTGTAGGAGGTGCGTTAGAACTAGGAGCAGTAGCACTCCGTAATGGTATAAAAGATAAATTTAAAGAGGTTTGCCAATCGAAATAATAATGAAAAAGAGGCAATTAGAACAATAGAGAAGATGGTAACAGCTTAACTACTAACTAATCTCATAATCACTTCATTTTCATCTCTCCTGCTGTGTGGGAGATTTTTTTTACAGATGAAGATGCAGCATACAAAATACTTTTTAGCAAGTAGTAATATCACAACCTTTGAGGACGGTATTCTCCCATATAGACCATTTTCGGTTAGATATAGACCTCATTAAGTTTGTTATATAAAGTAAATTAGGTAAAATTAAATGACATCAGAATTAATTAATCGTCACATTACCCTTGACGTTAGACATATTGCCAAGCATTTACCAGGAACACCGCAAATGCAAAGACTTCTAAAAAAAGGACAAGCTGCTCATGTATTTAACGATGAAAATACCATGAATCAAGTTGCTCAGTGCATAATAGAAAAAGGTGAGTTTATCGGCACTGTTAGAGATTATGAACGCTATGGAATGTTTTTTACTGAACCAATAGGTTCTAGAATTAGTCCAGATGGTAGTAGTATTCCACTTTACTATGGGGAGATAAAAATCAATGCAGACAACCAATACCACGTCATACCCCGCACCAGACCAAGTGAAGAATAACTGGGAATTTACAGAAGTATGGATAGATCCGATGTTATCACCTCCATATATTCTGTTATTACTTTGTGATAGTGAGGGAAATTGTCGAATTTATGATCCAAAACAGGGTGATAAGGTTGTATTTTCTAGTAATGATTATGAAACTGCCAAGTTATGGTTACTAGAAGATGAGTATGAACCATTTGAAGGTAGGCTTTTAGCTGCGGAATTAGTGTGAGTTAGTATATTTTTTGTTTCGCGCAATCTCTCTTAGAGATCCCGAAGGGTAGACGCTAAGGAGCAAAGGCGCAAAGAAGAGGGAGAAAGTGATATATTCGTTATAATGATTTTTATTGAGGAGTACGGGTCATTCCTACATCTGAGCAAAAAACGCAGTTATTTATTCTGTGTTGTTGGTTAACTAAACTATATTTACCCATAAACTTGGTTCGAGTTGATAAACGTACAGGTAATGTATTTATTCTCGCGGGTGAAGAGAATATGATAGAAATATATCCTAATGGTAAATGGAGGTATGTGGTATGAGTCAGCCTAACTTCCAAGGTATGAGTACAAAGGAATTACGTGCTTATGTTTTATCTCATCGAGATGACCAAGAGGCATTCTACATTTATGTAGATAAATTAAATGCTGAGGCAAATTGGGTGGAAATGCCACCATCAGAATCTGTTGATGATTTGATGAATTTTCCTGAATTTTTGCAGCGTTTTAGTAATGGTAAAAGATTAATTGAAAGTGAAGAATAATGCTTCAGTAACCAGGCACTTGTGGATGGATATGATATACTTACAGGAAACTGTAAAATTATAGAATCCTCACTCAAGTTCTAAATTTAATTAGTGAAAATTATAAGGAAGAATAAATATGATCACAAATACTCACTTAATTTCAGGTGAAACATTTATTGATAAAAACGGCTTGGATATTGGTCTAGTCTGTAGTTCCGACGATGAAATTAACGAAAAATACAATAAAGGAGAGATAAGAATCGTAACAGAACAGGCTCGTTATCCAATTGATAGTATAGAAACTATGCTTGACAGCAAAAGGTATATCCTAAATCCTGAATACCAGCGCCGGAAAAGATGGAACAATACTCAAAAATCTCGTTTAATAGAATCATTAATAATGAATGTGCCAATTTCACCTATATTTCTGTATGAAATAGATTATTCTACTTATGAAGTAATAGATGGAGAACAAAGACTAACGGCTATATATGATTTTTATAAAGGAAAATTTAACCTAGAAGGATTAGAATATTGGCAGGAACTTAATGGGCGAAATTATCAAAATTTGCCTGGGCAAGTTAGAAGAGGAATAGATAGACGCTATTTATCATCTATTGTTTTATTACAAGAAACAGCTAAAAATGAAAGAGAAGCTGAATATGTAAAACATATAGTTTTTGAAAGATTGAATAGTGGAGGAGATAAATTAACTCCACAAGAAACGAGAAATGCCTTACACAATGGTAAATTCAACCAAGTATGTATAAAACTTGCTCAAAATGACTATTTCCGTAAAATGTGGAAACTACCTTTAGAAAGCGAAGGAGAAGAAAAATTACTTAAAAGTGAATCTTATCGCAAAATGGAAGATGTAGAATTAGTTTTGCGATTCTTTGCTTATCGTCATATAGATAATTTAAAATCTCCTGTGGATAAATTTTTAGATGAATACTTAAAACAAGCAAATAATTATTCAGATCAAACAATTAAATATCTTGAAACCCTGTTTAACGAAACTATTCAGTTGATATATACTATATTAGGAAATTCAGCTTTTATACCTCCAAAAGGAGAGCGTGAGAGAACAAAGCCATTAAAAACTATATATGATCCAATAATGCAGGTGTTTGCAAACAATATTGCTTATAAGGAGAGTTTACTGATAAATAAAGATGCTATTAAAAATAATTTATATTCAGAGCAAGAATCACTAAACATCAAAGAAGAAAATAATAGATTGCTATTTGATGGTAGATACAATAATAAAAAAGATGTGGAAGCACGCATGAGCTATTTTCATAATTTCTTACAGAACTATATTTAATTATTGATAGAAATTATGAATATACAATCATTGGAAAACTTTACACGAGAAGTCAATCAAATCAGAGAATATTTAAAACATATTCAATATGTAAATGATGTATCTGCTTATGCTGTTTTAGAAACCGACAATGAACAAATCAGAAACTTATTAAATACACTGAAAGAGCATGATAGAAGTTTTAGAACAGATAAACGAATATTTGAATATAAAGCGTCTATTATCTCACTTTATGGACTGCTAGAAAAATATGTAGAACTCTGGATTAAAGAATATCTTGATTCCCTATCTAATGTAGTACCTGAATATAATAAAATAGATCAGAAAATTAGAGATAATCATTTTGAGCTTTCTTTAAAATTGATTAATACTATTACCAGTAGGGAAACTGCCAAATATCAGCATTTTACAAAAGAGGAAGTGCTAAAGAAACTTAATGATTGTATAGTCAATCCTACCAAATATCAAATTAATACAGATGCTTTTGTTCTTTTGTCAGGTAATTTAAAACATAATAAAATTGTAGAGTTATTCAACAAGTTAAATTTGGATTTGAATGATGAATTGTTAAAAAATGAAGAACTTAAAAATGAAATTGGTTTAAACCAAAATACTATTTCTAGAATAGAAAAGGATATTTTGTATAATAAAATAAATGATTTGGTTGAAAGAAGAAACCAAATTGCTCACGGTTCAGAAGAAGTAGATGATATCCTCAGCATATCTGAATTAGAACCTTATATTCAATTTTTAGAAAAATATTGTCAAGCTATTTTTCAGACGCTATTTGAACAAGTTATAAAAAATGAATCAATACATACTTTTCAGAAAGTAGAAAATGTAATTAAAATTTTTGGTAATAAAGTATTGGCGTTTGCAATTGAAAATTATACGATAAAAGTGGGAGATATGTTAATTATCCAAACTAAAGAGGGTAGATTTTATAAAAAGCCTATTTTAACAATTGAATTAAATAATCAAAGAGAACCAGAATTTACAATTACAGAAAAAACAAAGATTGCCGTAAGTGTGGACTATAAAATCAAGGATAATCACACATTTTACATAATCAAGCAATAATGCATTAGCTAAGATTACTAAAGGTATCCTCTTAGTTAGACTATGGTGGAGATGTGCAATTGTGCGGAACTCAGTACCACAGGCGATAGCGAAGCGCCCCGCAGGAATCGCTTTTACTCCCTAGAAATATGATTTAACTCCCCAGGTAAAATCACTGGAATTTCTGAACCTAAAAATCCAGACACATCACGAGTTACAATCACATCTACCATTGATTTCATAGCACAAGCATACTGCACAGCATCCTCAAAATCTTGAAAATTTCAAGCTACTGCTATTTCTAAAATATTTTTATCAACTGTGCAAATGTGTAAATCTATGAGAATTTGAGAAATGGCATCTTGAGCAACTTTTACACCTGCTGCTTTACGAATAATATAATAAATATTAGTAATTGTAGTAGCAGCAATAAACCCTATAATCTCACTTGCATCAATTTTTGGAAATAGCTTGACTGCATCTTCTACAAGCAGATAATAGCCGTGTGCTTTTACCAGTACATTCGGCAATTCGTATCCAACATCAATGCTGATATCCGCCAATTTTCAATGAATAATCAAACTATCTCTGGTCATTTCTAAAAAATCATAGGTCAAAAACAATTCGATTATTTGAGTAATATTTTGTAGAAAAAGTTGTTCAATTTGTTTATTACTAATATTACCTGTAGTTATTAGTAGTAGTTTGTAAGGCTCTTGTTTGATTAAAAAAAGAATCTAAAAAATCTTTATCTTTCGTAATAACAATTCTCTGTTCCAGGATTGATAGTTTGTTGATTTCCGAATCTGGAGTTGCATTTTTTAAAGGAAGATTCTTGGTATGTATAACATCACAACCTAAGTTTTCTAATAAATTAGCAATTCCCATTGGTAATTGAGCATCAATCAAGAATTTCATGAAACTAATTGGAGGATACTTTTAACTTGAGTGAGTCGAGTAGCAAAGCTGAGAACTGCTAAAATGTCTTCGTATTCTAAATCATCATAATCTTCTAAAATATCATCAATATTCATGCCTGAACTCAGAAGTTCTAAGATCATTTCTACCGGATAGCGCAATCCACGAATACAGGGTTTACCATGACAAATATCATGGTTAATTGTTATTCTATTTAATAGAAGGTTATTCATGATATTAGATGTTATGTTGGCACTAAATTAATTGTACTTGATTTTTCGAGTTCTATGACAATAGAAAAAAGCGAACTGAAAGTCACCGTTGCGCGACTCTTACAGAGCGCTTCGCTATCGCACTTTATCAATCTAACCTATGAGCGATCGCACTTAAACCCAATAGGTGATTCCTACGGAGTGCTTCGCTATCGCACTTTATCAATTTCTCACGCTGCTTTCGCTAGTGGCATGAATATTTCAACGGATTCAAACGGTACAGATATTTTGTCTTCTTCTGTCCGTTCAATTAATCCGAGTTCTTCCAGGCGATTTACGTCTGTGTGTACGTTTGAATAGTTTCTTTCGGCTGTTTTCGCCAGCGCGTAAATACTGCATGGCCCTGTTTTGCTTAAAGTATCAAGTAAATCAAGTCTAGCAGGTGTTAGCTCACTAAAAAGTGATTTTGCAGATTCAAATGAAAGTCTAAAATTTACTGGCTTTCCAATTTCGGAGTCTTTAATTTGTTGACGAGCGGCTCGGATTGCAGAACCACCTTTGGCTACTTCAATAATTGCTTTCATGATTCACTCCAGGTTTCAATGTCTTTTTCAAAATCGTCAAGCAATTTATCAATGCTTGTGAATTTGTAATCTATTTCGTGTGAATTTATATGTTTATGATCTCCTTTTTGTGCGTTCGTTGTCATATCGAATTCTACATTTTCCATATCAATCTAACCTACGGCTAAACTAACAAGTCAAGGTTCTTGAGAAAGAGATAAGATACGCTGATATAGCCGGGGACTGATGCGAAAACCAGCCTGGTTGATCAAAGCATCCATGACAGGTTGAACTTGAGGGATAAGACTTCTTTGTTTAGCAACAAGCAAAATACCGAGAATACCAATAATAGGTATCCCAAGCCGGAGAGCTTCTTGCCGTCCCAAGCGTTCATCAATGAGCAAATCATCGGCTTGTAGCTCAAGTGCCAAGGCTATAGCATTTGCTTCTCCAGCATCAAGTCCGCGTTCCTGTTGAAGCTGGTTAGCAAGTTGGAAGTTGTTGAGGAATTGGCTTTGAATCCAGTCCAGTTGGAGAATAGCTGAAATAGTAGGATTGCTGGCGGCTACCAATTCGCTGGCAACCACGTCAGGAATGATAACCTGATGGTAAATAGCTTTTAGCAACCCAAGATGATCAACAAGGGCAAGATTCGACAGAGCAGAAGTATCACTGACGACAATCATAGCCAGCCTCGACTCCGCAGGTGTTGAACATCTTCCTCAAAGTCTTCCACATCGTAATGGACACAAATATTCCGATCTGCGAGCAGCTTTTGAAAGTTCATTATGTCTATTCCCGCAATTTTGCTGGCGCGGCTGAGGGAAATCCGCTGCTGCTGGAATAGGGCAATGGCTATTTCCTGAAGCCATTCACTCTGGTTAAAAGTTTCAGTTTTACTGAGGCTATCAGGTAGGTTCAGGGTAATTTGCATCAAGTTGTCCTCACGCAGTCACTTCTAATTTTAATTTTACTCTATTTCCCAGTCTTCCAATTGTAGTTGTGGGATACGTGAAAATTCTTTAGTATTATGGGTAACTAATATCAAATTATTCGCTAAAGCAATAGCAGCAATTTGTAAATCGTAAGCTCCAATAGGTGTTCCGTTAGCAGCAAGTTGAGCGCGAATTTCTCCGAAAATTAAAGCAGACTGATCATCAAAAGGCAAAGACACAAATTGACTCAAAAATCCTTGCTGTAACGTCAGATTACGCTCTGGGTTAGCACTACGAATTGATCCGTAAAATAATTCGCCCTTCACAACTGAACAAACAGCGACTTCTGAAAGTGGGATATTATCCAGCTTTTGTTTTAAATGAAAGTTTTTGCCCTTGAGATAAATAATACAGGCATTAGTGTCTAGCAGATAAATCATCAAAATAGCTCTCTTTCTGCTTGTTCTAGCTGTGGATGTCTGATAAATGTTTCATCTTGAATACAACCATAAAAATCACTCAATTGTGTTGTTGTTTTTGTTGGTGATGCTGATTCATAAACAAGAATAATATCTAATTCCGTTCCTTCCGTTGTTTCGGGTAATTGAATTTGTAAAAGTCCATTTTTACCAATTAGCGATCGTACTCTCATACTTTGCATAACTATTTACCTCTTTTGAATATCTGTTCTTTAAGTTCTTGTAACAACATAGATAGCTCCTATGCTTGAATTGTTGTCTAATATATGTTGTCTATTCAACATATTATAAACGATCTCGCTTTATAAGTCTAATTTGAGCGATTCCTACGGAGCGCTTCGCTATCGCACTTTATCAATCCAACCAACCTACAAGCGATCGCACTTTATCAATCCAAGCTACGAGCGATCGCACTTTATCAATCTAATCTACAAGCGATCGCACTTAGTCAATCCAACCTACAAGCGATCGCACTTTATCAATTTAGGCTAATCAATTTCGTTCTACATATCTAGCTCTTTACAAACTTGTTGCCATCGCTTAGTTAGAGTTAGATTTAACTTCTTAAAATCATTTGTTGAGAGCAGTATCCCGGCAGTAGATTTCGCTGCTTCGTAGGTAGCGAAAGCATTAAGCACATTTGCAGTGGTAGAAGGAGAATTCTGTCCTAATTTATGCAGAAAATGGGAATAAAGCTCGTCATATGTCCGCTCATTACGAAATCGAAGAATTTCAAGTTTCAGCCATTCAGAAAGAATTTCGCCAGAGAAAACTAACTGTGTAATCCACGTAAGCAGTTCAAGATTGTCATGACGGAGAGAAATAGCAATGAGCCAAGCTAGAAGATATCCACAAATAATGATTCGCTTCCGACCCAGCATTCTTGACGCAATTTCCTTGCTAAAGAGAGCATTCTCCATCGTATTTGCTCCAAGGCGCTGTACTGACGGAGAAAAAGAATTGTTGTAGTAGAGAGATGTATGATCGAGAGAGAGAGGTACTCCAAATGAGTTGGAAAGCAATTGTTTTCTTCTCATTAATTCTGCTCTTGGTACTAAGTATAAGCTCGATACCTGAGAAATACTAAAGTATGCCAAGACCAAAACAAGGAAAAATGCTTGGATAATATTTGCTGTTGCTTTTCCGAGAATTAAAGCTGAGTATGGCATAGCGAAGGACAAGGCCGCAATACTCCAGAAAAGTATCGCGCTAATCGTCCCAAGCTTCTCAATTGGAGCATAATATTGAGAGACTTCATCAACTCTTTCTACATTTTTATTATTCATAGACATGGTACGATTTTTTTGATTTCTGACTCCGCACTAGCAGGCATATTATTGTCCTCATACTCCTTAGCCTTTATTGCATACTGCTTGGCACTATTAACCTGATTTTTGATATATTGAGCAGTATCATATGAACAATTAAATCCTGACCAGAACTCATAAAAGTAGTCTTTTAGAGTCGAGCATCCCCAAAATGATTGATTAACAATATACTCTTCTATTGAGAATGAGGTGAAAGGTTTCCCCTTTTGTGTATTCCAATATTTTATCAATCTAACTAATGGCTTGATTTGATAGTTATTGCTCTTGTTCTTATCTTGAAGTAATTGATTAGTTCCTGAAGGATCTGTATTCGTCCATTTAAGCCAATATGATGCTGGTGAGGGAATCTGATAACTATAGTTGTAAATTGCCGGAACAAGCTCAAAATTGATGTGATTCAAAGATAAGACAATTGTCGGATGTGATTGGTAAATTTCTGATGTAGAGTATTTTAGCTCTACAAAACGCCTAATACGGTCAAGATAAGTTTGTGGCTTTTTCTGACCATCAGATGTACTAAACACAACCATGTAATCTATGTCAGAAGATGTGTCTGCTTTACGTGGAAGAATAGTACCACGAGTACTTGAACCAAATTGAAAGTGACTTGTCACCATGCTGTCAAAATGTGAAGTCAACCTGGATGAAAGTGTGTTGATAGAGGTAGAAATACTCGATTTTTCCAATTCAGATAGAACTAGAGTGCTTGCTAAACCTGTTAGATGAGAGTTTACAGACATGATTCTTTAGTCTTGAGATTACTTAGTTGACCTTTCGGTAAGCATAACCACCGTGTATTATACAGAATATTTCGGGCTATCTACCTCAAATAAGGGTATTATACGGAATCTTTCGGGCTATTCATCTGATTTTGTACGTAAGTAACTACAGTAGTTTGAGCTTATTTCTCGCTTGTATCCATAATTTTCGTGTAAAATGCCAAAGTTGAGACATTCAACAAAAATCTTATGCGTATTATTTTATTGAACAACACTTAAAGAAGCTAATTCAATGGTGGATAAATCGTTATGCCAATAATTTAATCGGTATAAACTACTTTTAACTAATTCAATGGTCAGATGATTGAAGTTTAATACCCAAAACCTGAGTATAAGCACCTCTAGCCTGAGTCACCCCAATTGTCCGCTGTGCTGATTCTATCATCGGCCGACGCAAACTCACAACGATAAACTGTGCCTGTTCTGCCTGTTGTTTAATCATTCTCGCTAATCGTTCCACATTTGACCCATCTAGAAACATATCCACTTCATCAAAGGCGTAAAATGGAGAAGGACGATAACGTTGCAGCGAGAATATAAAACTTAATGCAGTTAAGGATTTCTCCCCCCCAGACATAGAAGCAAGACGCTGTACAGGTTTTCCTTTCGGGTGTGCGACTAGGTTTAAACCACTGTTAAAAGGATCTTCAGGATTATCTAGTTGTAAATAACCGTCCCCATCTGATAAAATAGCGAAGATTGATTGAAAATTTTCGTTAACTGCATCAAAAGCTTCTTTAAATACTTTTTGACGTAACGTGGTAAAGTTTTCAATTCTTAATAATAATTCTGTCCGTTCCCCTTCCAAAGTCTCTAATTTTTCCGTAAGTTCTTGAAGACGACCTTGGACTTTATCATATTCTTCTAAAGCTAACATATTCACAGGTTCCATGGCCTGTAAACGTTTACCTAAACTCCGCAATTCTTTTTGTAAGTCTTCTAAATCAACTTTATTGGGAACTTCTGGTAAAGGACTTGGTAATTCTGCACCTAAATCTCGCAATTGGTTTTGCAGTGCTGTTAAATCTTCCCGGCGTTTTTGTTGAGTTTCTTGGAGTTTCTCAATTTCCCATTGTAATTGCTGTTGACGCAATAAGAGCGATCGCAATTCTATTTCTACTGTATCTCGGTTCTTTTTCTCTTCCCCTAAATTTTCCTCTAATTTCCGCAAATTAGTCTGAATTTCGGTAATTAAAGCATTTAATTCTTCAAGTTGACCATTAACTGTTGTTTGTTGCTGTTTTCCTGTCGTCTCTTCTTGCTGATATTGAATAACTCTGATTTGGGATTCTTCTATTTTTTCTTGTAACCGCTGTTGTTGATTTTCAAGATTTTGTAATTGTTGTTTAACATCTGTTAACGCAGTTTCCCGTTGTTGTAATTCCTGTTCCTGGTTTTTAATAATAGCTTGGATTTGTTGCCATTCGCTGGGGGTTTGAGAAGATTCTAACTCAGCTAAAGTATGTCTCAATTGTTGTAATTGAGTTTCCTGTTCTGGCAATTCCCGATTTAAAATTTCTAAACGGGATTGTGCCGATGTAAATTTTGCCGTATTTTGCGAAAGTTGAGTGCGATTATGTTCCAACTGCGTTGTTAAACTCTTAATCTCTTTTTGTAACTGTTCTAAATATAATTGTTGTTCCCTGCGTCCTTGACGTGCTTCCGTTAACTCCAGGGAGAGGGTTTTAGTACGAATTGCTAAAGTAGAAATTGCTTCTCCACAACGCTCTAAAATACGATCAATATCTATTAAGCGAGATTTCAAATTAGCGACCTCTTGAGATTCCCCCGTTTCTCCTTTATCAAAACGTAAAGATGAGCGTTGACTACCACTACCTCCAGTCATTGCTCCGCTAGTTTCCAATAATTCCCCTTGTAAAGTGACTATACGATATAGTCCCATATTTTTTCGTGCTTGAGCAAGAGTAGCAAAGACCACAGTTGCGCCGAAAACATAGGCAAAAACATCACGATAACGGCGATCGCATTCTACCAAATTTACCGCATAATTAACAAAACCATCAGCTAAAGGCAAAGTTGCATCCTGAGTAAATTTAGGGACTTTAATTTTATTTAAAGGTAAAAAAGTTGCCCTCCCAGCCCGTTTTTGTTTTAATAGTTCAATTCCCGCTGATGCTACACTATCATCTTCAACGACAATATGACCTAAACGTCCACCCGCAGCCATTTCTAACGCCAATTGATACTGAGAATCCACCTTAGCCAACTGCACCACCAAACCACACAAGCCGGGCATTTCCGACTGTAAAATTACCTTACTAGCCTGTGTTCCTTGGATCTCCTGTTGTGCTTGTGTTTGTGCTTCTAATTTATCTAACTGACGTTGTTTGTCTCGTTGTTCTTGTAAAAGCCGCTTTTGGGTATCTTGTTGAATTTGTAACTCTTGTTCCGTCGCGGCCAGATTTTCGGCTAAATTCTGAATAGGTTGACTAGAAGCATGAAATTCCAGGTCTAACCGCCCAAATTCCCCCTTTTTTCCAGCTAATTCCGGTTCTAAAGTCCCAATTAATTGAGACTGCTCAGAAATCAACAATTGTAATTGAGTATTACGTTCCTGTAATTGCGCTTGTTCTGTGCGTTGGGGTTCGACAATATGTAGCAAAGATTCAATAGACCGATTCAAAGCCGTTTGTTGTTGTACCCAAGCTTCCGAAGCGCTGGCAATTTTCGCAGCAGCTTGACGAGAACTTTCTAAATTTTGTTGAGCGGTATCACGTTCTGATTGTAGAGACGTTACATTTACCGTTTCTACATTTTGTTTTTTCTTAGCTTCTTCTAAAGCAAGTTGATATTGTTGAATTTCCTGATAAGTTTGATTTAATCGCTTTGTATATTCTTCAATAGATGTTTCTAACTCCCGTTGTTGACGTTGGAGTTGCTTGCGTTCCGCTTCTTGGGTAGCGAGATTAGACTGAACAGCAAGAAGTTCCTCCTCTCCCAAAGCTTTCACACGGAGATTTAGCTGATCTAATTCAGTAGTTTTCCGATTAATTTGAGCATTAGTATCCGTTAACTCAGTAGTAAAATTACTGAAATTGCGATCGCCCTCTTGAACTTGTGCAACCAGCTTTTCCTGCTGTAATTGGAGAGAACGCCAAGATAAAACCGCTGACCAAGATTGTTTTTCAATAAACTCAACCCGTAATAATTGATACTTTTCTGCCCTAACCTTATCTTGAGAAAGGCGATCGCATTGTATACTTAACTCAGTCTGAATAATCCGACAACTATCCTCCTTATCCTTGACCTCATCCAAGGTAGACTTAGCTTGAACAATTTTCCGATCATAAGTCGCCACCCCGGCCAACTCATCAATAATTTCCCGACGTTCCCGCGCATTCATAGAGATAATACTTGTCACATCACCCTGTAGAACCACATTATAGCCTTCAGGATAAATCCGCAACTCTTCCAAATCCTCATGTAACTCAGTCAGAGTACAAGCCACACCATTAATATAATAATTAGACGTATACCCCCCTTGCTGAGACACCCGTAACCGCCGGGTAACACTCCAGTCAGAGGATTTAGGCTTTTCTTCCTCCTCTTCCTCCTTCCGCGTCTTTGCGTCTCTGCGAGAGACATCAGAAATATCAAAAGTTACAGTTACACTAGCTTCCAGAGCGGAACGTCCCTGATGTTTTTGAGCATTATTAACCAAATCTGGTAAACGTTCCGCCCGCATACCCTTAGAACTAGCCAGGCCCAAACAAAACAGCAAAGCATCAAGAATATTTGATTTTCCAGAACCATTAGGACCAGATATGACAGTACACCCCGGTAGTAAAGGGACAGCAGTAGTCCCACCGAAGGATTTAAAATTGGTAAGTTCAACGCGCTTGACATATACCATGAGGAACTGGTTAAGTATAATCTAGATTAAATAGATAAGTGTACCAATAAATTTATGGAAATTAAAACGCCAGACTGGGTTAAACACGCGGTTTTCTATCAAATATTTCCCGACAGATTTGCTAGAAGCCAGCGTTCTCGTCAGGGCTTCTTAAATAATACCAATTTAGAAGCCTGGGACGCACCACCTACATATCAGGGTTATAAAGGTGGTGATTTGTGGGGGGTTTTAGAGCAATTAGACTATATTCAAAGTCTAGGGATTAATGCGATTTACTTTACACCCATTTTCCAATCTGCTAGTAATCATCGTTATCATACCCATGATTATTACCAAGTTGATCCGATATTAGGGGGAAATCAGGCTTTGCGAGCATTAATAGATGCAGCCCATGACCGCAATATGAAAATAGTTCTTGATGGCGTTTTTAATCATTCTAGCAGAGGGTTTTTCTTTTTTCATGATGTTTTGGAAAATGGTTCTAATTCTCCTTGGGTAAATTGGTTTAGAATTATAGACTGGCCGCTGGCACCTTATGATGGTAATTTACCGGCTAATTATCATGCTTGGGCAGGAATTCGCTCTTTACCGACCTTTAACCATGATCATCCAGATGTTAAAGAGTATATCATGAAAATTGCTGAATATTGGCTAGAATTTGGGATTGATGGTTGGCGTTTAGATGTACCTTATGAAATTAAAACTCCTGGTTTTTGGCAGGAATTTCGCCAACGAGTTAAAGGTATTAATAGTGATGCTTATATTGTGGGTGAAGTCTGGTCAGATGCCCATGAATGGCTTGATGGGACGCAATTTGATGGGGTATTGAATTATTTATTTAATGAGGCTACTATTGCCTTTGCAGTGGGGGATAGGGTTGTTTTAGAGCAGGTGAAATATAATAGTTATTACCCCTATCCTGCTCTAGATGCGGCTGAATATGCTAATAAGATTCAAGCCATTTTAAAACTTTATCCCTGGGAAATTCAACTAACTCAATTAAACGTGCTTGGTAGTCATGATACATCTAGATTAATTACCATTGCTGATGGGGATCAAACTAGTGTAGAATTATGTAATTTGTTATTATTTACCTTTCCTGGTGCGCCCAGTATCTATTATGGTGATGAAGTTGGTTTACCCGGAGGAAAAGATCCTGATTGTCGGCGGGTTTTTCCGCCTGAATCTGTATGGAATCAAGAGATTTTAAATACTCATAAACAATTAATTTCTCTGCGTCAAAATTATCCAGCTTTGCGAATTGGTAATTATCAAGTTCTTTATGCAGTAGCAACAGTTTATATATTTGTGCGAAGTTTAGAAAGGGAAGAATTAATTGTTGCTGTAAATGTGGGAACTGAATCTATAATGGTGAATGTAGATTGTCGTAATTTACAAAATCAGCCTCATCAAGTTTTATTTGGGAATGGGGAAATGATCCAGAAAGGTGAAAATGTTTGTTTAACTATTCCTCCCCGGAGTGGTTTAATTTTGGCATAAATGTTAAGATTCTAATTTAGAAATGATAGATGATATTTTTTTGCCTGTTCTGGGTAATCTAATACTATTAGGAGTAATGCTGATAAGTTTGACAACAGCAATGTTTGGTATATGGCTAAATCGGGGGATGATTACTTAAATAAGCGGAGTAAGCAAATTGAACAAAAGAAAAGAATTTTTTCTTATATTTCTGCTCTGTCTTTTGGTGGTTCAATTTTGTTCGGGGGAGTTAGTTTTATTAAAGAGGCTTGGGAAAAACCTCAACAGGCAGTGGTAAAATCAGCGGAAACCGAGTTACAGAAACAGATTAAGGGTTATGAATTAGTTTTACAGCGTGAACCTAATAATCAATTAGCACTGGAGAAGCTGTCTATTATTCGGTTAAAGTCGGGGGATAATCAGGGAGCGATCGCATTAATGGAAAAGCTGGTAAAATTATATCCAGATAGACAGGATTATCAGACTGTTTTGACGGATGTAAAAAAGAAAATGGTATCAAAATAAATTAAAAGGGAAATTATGGACACCCTCAAATTGAATCTGGGAATACAATTACCAGATCATAATCAGTTACCCTGTGAAGATGGAACATTTGTGAAAAACTTTCAAGAACATCCTCAAAGTATTCTATTAACAGAATCTATCTGGTCAAAATTACAAGAAATTCATCCAGATAGACAATTTTGTATCGGACAAGATAGCGGTATTTATTGGCGAATTACAGACCCTCCAGAAAGAGGAGCAGAAGCACCTGATTGGTTTTATGTTCCTGACGTACCACCTACTTTAAATGGTCAAATGCGCCGTTCTTATGTAATGTGGCAAGAATTAGTAGCTCCTTTAATTGTGATTGAATTTGTATCAGGTAATGGTAAAGAAGAACGAGACGAAACTCCATATCAGGGGAAATTTTGGGTTTATGAAAAAGCGATAAGAGTGCCTTTTTATGGTATTTATGAAGAAAAAAAATCATCCCTGGAATTATATCATTTAATCGAAGGACAATATCACTTAATGCCACCTAATGTAAGAGGTCATTATGTAATTGAAAAAATGGGTGTTGAATTAGGAATTTGGCAAGGAATATATAAAAATGTCGAGTTACCTTGGTTAAGGTGGTGGGATTTAGAAGGTAATTTTTTATTAACAGGAGAAGAACAAGCTGAACAGGAAAGACAACGGGCTGAACAGGAAAGACAACGGGCTGAACAGGAAAAACAACGGGCTGAACAGGAAAGACAACGGGCTGAACAAGAAAAACAACGGGCTGAACAGGAAAAACAACGGGCTGATAAATTAGCAGCGAAATTGCGAGAATTAGGCGTTGAATTTGATAATTGAGCAATCTTGTATATGGAGGCAAAATAGATTATACTAAACAGGGATATGGATTTTTACAAAATTTCTGAACCCCCAATTTGTGAAAAACAAATAATAGAAAAATATGGAGATATTACCCAATGAAAACTTTAGTTAAATGGACAATTAGCGACTACCATAAAATGATCGAATCAGACATTTTAACAGGTCGCAATTGCGAATTGATAGAGGGAGAAATTATAGAAATGAGTCCAGAATTGCCGCAACATTATAATACTGTAAAAAGAAGTGTAAATTATTTAGCAACTCTTTTACAAGGAAAAGCAGACGTGCGGTTTAATGGTTTAATTACTTTATCTAATTCTGAACCAGAACCTGATATTGCCATTGTTAAATTACCCGAATACACATATAATCAACATCATCCATATCCTGATGATATTTTTTGGTTGATTGAAGTTGCTAATACTAGTTTAAGTAAAGATTTATCAATTAAAAGAAAAATTTATGCCCAAGCGCAAATAACTGAGTATTGGATTATAAATTTATCAACTCAAGAATTAATAGTTTTTCGTAACCCTGAAAATGGGGATTATTTAGTAGAAGTAAAATGGCAAGAACCGATAATTAAGTCTTTAGCTTTTCCTGATATTGAGATTATGATTAGTCAGATGTTGAATTAAAAAATTGTAAGTCTGAACGAATATTATAAAATAGAGGCGATTTATGTCTTATAATAAATACAAAAGTATTACTGATGTTTTACAGGAATTTCCACTCACTTACACAGAAAAAAATTTCATTCAATCAATACCCATTGAAACCGATCCATACTTTAAAAACAGATTAGATTTTATATTAGCAGAAGGAGTAGTTTTCAATTCAGAGTATGCTATTTGTGAGAGTATTATTCACCCAATTCTTGTAGAATTATGGCGGAAATATGCTGATAAATTATTACTTTGGAGTCATCAACCATTGAATTATGACGAGAATTTATCGGGTATTCCTGACTATATGGTTGCTCAACGTTCTTCTAGGGGTAAAATTATTTTAGAGCAGCCTTATTTGATTATAGTGGAAGCTAAAAAAGATAACTTTGAGGAAGGTTGGGGACAATGTTTAGCGGAACTGGTTGCTGCTCAAAAAATGAATAGTAATCAAAATAGTCGGTTATTTGGCATAGTTTCTAATGGTAAGTTATGGGAATTTGCAGTTTTGCAACAAATGGAGTTTATTAAGAATGTTAAATATTATGTATTAGAGGATTTACAATTACTGATGGAGGCGTTAAACTTTATATTTAGTAATAGTTTTGAACAGGTTATTTATTGAGTTTTTAAGTAATGAATAAATTCTGTGACTCCATCATATTGATCATGGTAGTCAACATACTGATTTAATATTTGTATATCTAAATCTGGTAATAATTGACTTTGATTAACCTGATTATACTCACCATTTTCTAAAGCATAAATTTTTAATAATCCATCTTCCCAAATCCAAACTTCAGGAATACTAATTCGTTTATATATTTCTAATATTTTTATATTTCCACTGGTAAAAATTACCTCAATAATTAAATCGGGAATGTCTTTTTTACTATGAAAAATGTAGGATTCATCAGGTTCTTTACGTCCAGTTATATTTTTATTTCCTAAAGTGGCACTACCTCCAGCATAAAATCTAACCCTTTTTTCTCTACAGTATGCTTCTAACAATAAACTAATTGTTCTTTTGTAATATTCATGTTCTTGTCCTAAATTCATAATAATTTCTAATTCTCCGTCTAAATAAATAAATCTTATCCCCTCAATATCTTGAAAGGTGGTTTCTATTTGCTCAAATTTTTCCCAAGTAATTCCCGTAAGAACTAGATGATTATTTGGTACAATAGCTTTTTGTAATGTAGTTGTCATAGTTTTTATTCCTCAAATACAAGGTATGGAAGCGGTGACTACGGTGAGTATGTAGAGAAGAATCAATTGCGTTTCTAAAATTACTTGGATATTTGTTAATAATTGTATCATAAAATATGGATAGATTATAGAAAAAGTCAAGGAATTGATACTGACATTTTCATGCCAATTGTAAAGATTTGTGAAAATTAACGTTAGTATATCCAGAAAGTGATAGATTTTTGGAAATTGTGGGTACTCTCTACTAAGTAGGGGTAATTGAGTGGGTTAGGGGGTTAAGCAAGCGATCGCACTCATGGAAAAACTGGTAAAATTAAATCCAGTCAGATCAACAACAACCTGATAATATAAAAAAAGAAATTGACATTATGGATAATTCTAACTTATCGGCTTCATCGAAACTAATTTGTATAGATTTAGGATGTGGAACTCATAAAGCTGAAGGTTTTATAGGCGTAGATGTAGTTGCTGCTGATGGTGTAGATGTTATTGCTAATTTGAATGGTTATTTTCCATTTCCAGATAATAGTGTTGATTTTATCAAAGCACATGATATTATTGAGCATCTGCCTGATAGAATCCACACAATGAATGAAATATGGAGAATATTAAAGCCAGATGGAATAGTTGACATTAGTGTACCATCAACTGATGGCAGAGGAGCATTTCAAGATCCTACCCATGTCAGTTTTTGGAATATTAATTCCTTTATGTATTATTGCCAAGAATTTCCTCCTTATTTAGCACTTTGTCAAAGTCATTATGGTTTTAAAGGGGAATTTAGTATTGTTAGCATTGAAGAAATACATTCCCCAAATCAAGTGATTCATGTTCATGCTGTATTAAAAGCTATAAAATCAGAAGAAAATAATTATCCACTAAATTTAAGAAATATTAATCTAATTATATTTCCAGATTGGAGTCAATCTATGGAGGTAATATTTGAACAATTGGTAAATCTATGTCAAGCTATTATTGACCATCCTAATAATAGTGATATTGCCTTACTTATTGATATCCAAAATACTAATTTAGAAGATGCGAACTTCTTATTAGCAGATGTTTTACTTAATCTTTGTTATCAAGGAAATATAGAAACTGATGACGATAAATTACCACAATTTAATTTATTCAAAACAAATTCACGAGAAGAATATAAAGGCTTATTGCCAATTTTACAGTCTAGAATTATTTTAGAAAGTGAAAACAAAGAATTTATTAATCAAATAGGATTAGAATTACCTTGTTGGACTTTAGAAGAATTGAATAATAAAACTATTGAGATAAACAGAAATAAAAAGATCAGGAACTAACACCATCTCATTTAACAAAAACTTGTACTGGACTTCATTTCTATGATAGTGTGTTAGTAATTGAAAAGTATCCAAATCATTACAAACCAAAGACATCAATGACCGGCAAATTCTCCTTTTAATGTGAGTATTGTAAATATTGAGATTACGTTTTTCAAAAGCAAAATTTTATGAGTACCTGGCAATTAAGAACCCCCGTCGTCCTAATTATTTTCAATCGTACTGATACGACTCAAAGGGTATTTGACGCTATTCGTGAAGTAAAACCACTAAAATTATTGGTTATTTCTGATGCTCCAAGAATTAATAGGGAAGGTGAAGCCGAACAATGTGAAGCTACTAGGGCGATTATTAATCAAGTTGATTGGGAATGTGAGGTATTAACTAATCATTCAAATATCAATTTAGGTCCTCGAAAACGAATTAGTAGTGGGTTAGATTGGGTTTTTGAGCAGGTAGAAGAGGCGATAGTGCTGGAGCATGACTGTTTACCTGGTGCTACTTTTTTCCGTTACTGTGAAGAATTATTAGAAAAATATCGTGATGATGAGCGGATTATGATTATTTCTGGTAATAATTTACAATTTGGTAGGAAAAGAAACCAACATAGTTATTATTTTTCTCGTTATAATCATTGTTGGGGATGGGCTACTTGGAAAAGAGCATGGCAATATTATGATGATACTATGGAGCTTTGGCCTCTAGTTAAAAATGAAAATTGGCTATTTGATATTCTCCAAGATGAACAAGCATTTAGATATTGGTCAGCAACTTTCCAAGGTATGTATGAAGGTTTTGATACCTGGGATTATCCTTGGTTATTTGCTTGTTATATAAATCAAGGTTTAAGTGTTTTACCAAATATCAATTTAGTTTCTAATATTGGTTTTGGAAAAGAAGGAACTCATGCAACAGATACAAATAGTATTTTAGCTAATATACCAGTTGAAGAAATGCAGTTTCCTTTAAAACATCCTCCTTTCATAGTCAGAGATACCCAAGGAGATAATTTTACTGAAAGAACTTTTTATAGTGGATCTTTATCTAAAACACAACAGACTATTAATATCACAGAATTATTGAATAATGCTATTCATTTACTGGATAAAAATACAAATAAAATCAATCTCCAAAATATAACTCTAGTCACCATATCTTCCGTAGAGATAGAACTTACTTTACTAAGTTTAGTAATTTCCAATTTAAACGCAAACTTTAATAGAGTATTGTTCTTTACATCTGAGGAAATTGATCAAAGTTATTTGGAACTTTTTCCCCAATTAGAAATTATTAAAATTCATCCTATCAAGAATTTAGTTGAATATAGCAGATTTATAATCAAAGAGCTTAATTCATTTATAGAGACTGAATTTTGCCTAGTTACACAAGGAGATGGTTTTATTATCAATCCTCAGTTGTGGTCAGAGGAATTTTTAAATTATGATTATATTGGCGCACCTTGGCGTAATCAATCTCATTTAGTTAACTCCCAAGGTCAGACAGTAGATATACTTGACTTAAATAAAAATAGAGTAGGTAATGGTGGTTTTTCTTTAAGAAGTAAAAAACTATTAGAAGTATGCTCAAAGTTAGATTTTGATCATACAAAAACATCTTCATTATCAGAAGATTTGATTATCTGTCAATATTTTTATGAATGGTTTAAAGATCAAGGTATTAAATTTGCACCTTTAGAAGTGGCTATTAAATTTAGTTTTGAGCAAACTATAGAAGAAATTGAAAACTTCTCTTGGGAAAACACCTTTGGATTTCATGGAAAACCTCATGTTATCTCTGTCTTAAATAAATTATCGCAAGATTGGTATAGATATTTTAATTCGGAAAAATACCAAAACAGCAAACTGATAAATGACTTGAAATTACAAGAAATTAATATAGTTATTTTCCCAGATTGGTCAGTAGATGAAGATAATTTAGGCTGGGAATTACAGCAAGTTATTCAAATTTTAGCAAATCATAAAAGTAAAATTACACTTTTAATTGATGTTGGGGATACTTCCGCAGAAGAAGCGGATATTGTTCTAGCGGCTATAGCTATGAATCTCATGATGGAAGCAGAAATAGATATAACTGAGGAATTAACAATTTCTTTAGTCATTGATTTGAATGAAATTCAGTGGCAAAATTTAATTCCTCGTATTAATGCGAGAGTTTCTTTACAACATGAAAATCAAAAGGTAATTGTCAACAAACAAGTAGAGCAAATTCCTTTATATTCTCTGGAAAATTTAAAAGAAGCAAGTGCAGAACAGTTTTTTTTTCAACTAGGAAATAGCTTATTTTTTCAAAGCAAGTATCAAGAAGCAATTATACAATATCAAAAATTCCAACAAATTCAAATAGGTAATCCTGAATTTTACTGGAATTTTAGCGAATGTTTCAGACAACTTAATCTTCTTGAACAATGTTTTGCTGTTCTTCAAGCAGGAATTAAACTATATCCACTTGATGTAAAACTTCACTTCACTGTAATTGTTAATTATCAAATGAGTGGACGTATTCAAGAGGCAATTAGGGCTGCTAATATAGCTTTAGAAAACTTACCTAATAATCGCACATTTCAATTACTTTTTAATCTTCTCTTACCTAGTGTTTATGATCAAGTAGAAGAAATTGATGCTTACCGAAAAAGATTTAAGCAAGGACTTGATAATTTAATTAATAATATTCCCCTCAATAATATTGAAGACCAACAAAATACCCTCATTGCTACCAGTTGTTGGACAAACTTTTATCTTCCTTATCAAGCAGATAATGTTGTAGTTTTACAATCTCAATATGGTAATTGGCTTCATCAAATTATGAAAGCTAATTATCCTCAGTGGAGTATGCCATTATTAATGCCTCCTCTCAAAGAAAATCATAAAATCCGCATCGGTTATGCTTCTAACTATCTACATTCTTATAGCGGAACACTGTGGTTAACTGGTTGGTTAAAATACTGTGATCATGATAACTTTGAAATTTACTGTTACTACACAGGTAATCAACCAGATCCAATTACTGAAAAATTTCAAGAATATAGCGATTTTTTCTATCATATTCCTGGGAATTTACCAGCAGTTTGTCAACAGATAATGACTGATAAACTACACATTTTAGTTTATCCTGAAATTGGTATGGATGCACCAACCATGCAAATGGCAGGGTTGCGACTTGCACCTGTACAATGTACAGCTTGGGGACACCCTGTAACCACAGGTTTACCAACAATTGATTATTTTTTATCTAGCCAATTAATGGAAGGAGAAAATGCTCAAGAACATTATTCAGAAAAATTGATTTTATTACCTAATATTGGTGTTGCTTACCCCGAACCCTATATTCCCCCAGTTGTTAAAACTCGTTCAAATTACGGTTTAAGTGATAATGATATAATTTATTTATGTTGTCAAGCACCTTTTAAATACTTACCCCAATACGATTTCATATTAGCAGAAATTGCTAGTCGCGTCTCTCAAGCTAAATTTGTCTTTTTACGAGGTACCGTATTAAAGCCTCGTTTAGAACGTGCTTTTGCTGCGGTAGGGCTAAATAGTGAAGATTACTGTGTCCACCTGAATATTCCAGCACGACTAGATTATGTAATGATTAATTTGCTTTCAGACGTTTACTTAGACACATTTACTTGGTCAGGTGGTAACACTAGCTTAGAAGCTATAGCTTGCAATCTTCCCATTGTCACTTGTCCAGGGGAATTTATGCGTGGTCGTCATACAGATAGTTTTTTAAAACTACTAGGAGTAACAGACACTATTGCTAAAAATGAAGCAGAATATATTGATATTGCTGTGAAATTAGGAATAGATAAAAATTGGCGAAATAGTATTTCAGAAATGATGAGTCAAAATCATCATTATCTATTTGATGATCAAGCTTGTATAGTGGGACTAGAAGCATTTTATAAAGAAGTTGTCAACGGGAATAGAAACTAAGAAAACGATCATGGGAACTGCTATAATCTCAGTTTTAAATATAGCACTTCCCCGTTTTACAAGGTATATATCTAGCGGGCAAAATGCCCGCACCACAAGAGTTTGATGATTCAATTTTGTACCTCATCAGTGCGGAAAACGCTGTATACTGAGATGATCAAAATCTTGTTATGATTATCAATCAGTTATATAGATTTCGCAAGCGTTATTGGGACTTTCAACAAGTTTAACTTTGTAAAGTTTCGCTCCTAATTCTTGAATAGGCGATCGCAAAGTATTACTAATATAAAGGGCAATATTTTCTGCAGTTGGTACAACTTTAGCAAAGAAAGGAATATCTTTATTTAAAAAAGTGTGATCAAATGGCTCAACAATGTAATCTGTAATTACCTGATTTAAAGCCCCTAAATCAATAACCATCCCTGTCGAGGTGTCAATTTCTCCCTTAACAGTCAGTTCTAATTGATAATTATGACCATGTCCATTTATACGAGCGCATTTACCATAAATTTCTGTATTTTCTGGTAAACTCAAATCAGGGTGAGCCAATCTGTGAGCCGAGCTAAAGTGAGTGCTAATGTTGAGATAACCCTGCATATCATTACCCGTATAATCTGCCCAAAGTTGATGACTTTCAAACAGTTTAACGTTGGATAGTTTCACTCCCAATTCATCAATTGGTGATTCTAGTAGATTACTAATGTAACGGGCAATATTCTCTGTTGTCGGCACAATATCGGCAAAATAAGGAATATCATCATTTAAACAAGAGTGATCAAATATTTTAACTACATAATCTTCTACTACTTGATTTAAAGCGGCTACATTTACAACCATACCAGTGCGTGAATCTATTTCCCCCTCTACAGTCACTTCTAGATGATAGTTGTGCCCGTGGGTGTTGGTACACTTACCATATTTTTCAGCACTGAGGTTAGGCGCTAGACGGTGAGCAGCGCTAAAATGAGTTCTAATAGTCAAATCCGCTTGTTTTCCCTCTCCTCTATAATCTGCCCAAAGTTGAGGATTTTCAAATAACTGGACGCGAACCAAAGGTAAGTGAGGCGCTAAACGTTGCCAAATCACCCTGGCAATATTTTCCGTACTGGGGAGAGTTGGTTGAAATTCTGTCCACACGTCATTGAGATAGGAAAAATCTAGTTGACCAGTAATTTCCCTTTTGATAACGTGTTTCACATCAGACAGGTTCAGCACCATTCCATACTCATCTATTTCCCCAAGCATGGATATGAATAAAACATAGTTGTGTCCGTGTCCAGGAAATTTCGAGTAAGCACCAAATTTTTGCAAATTCTCGATTTCACTCAGTTCTGGCAACCAATACCGAGAAATTGCTGAAAACTGATCACGGCGATTAACAATACATTGCATAAATACACTCAAAACAGAGAATTTAATATTTCTTAACCTTTTACTCTTTACAGTATAAACCAATTTGTTACTTCTATGTCTCTTATTTTAATGGCAGAGGTTAATAATATATATTTAGTCTCTTGTTTGATAAGATAAACTAATAATGAGTAATATGAAGAATTTAAAGGTAATAATCAGTGGTAAATTATACCAATAAAAACAATAAATCCCGTATTGTTATCATTGGTGCAGGTATAGGTGGACTTACAGCCGGAGCATTATTAGCACATAGAGGCTATAATGTCCTTATTCTTGACCAAGCAATAGTTCCCGGTGGTTGTGCTTCCACTTTTAAGCGTCAAGGATTTACCTTTGATGTTGGTGCGACGCAAGTTGCAGGTTTAGAACCTGGGGGAATTCATCACCGCATTTTCTCGGAATTAAATATAGAATTACCCGCAGCTACACCTTGTGACCCAGCTTGTGCGGTATATCTTCCAGGAGAGTCTACACCCATTAATGTCTGGCTTGATGCGGAAAAATGGCAAGAAGAACGCCAAAAACAGTTTCCGGGAAGTGAATCTTTTTGGCAATTATTAACAACTTTATTTAATGCTAGTTGGGAATTTCAAGGACGTGATCCTGTGTTACCACCGCGTAATTTATGGGATTTAAAACAATTAATTAAAGCAGTGCGTCCGAATACATTTCTAACTGCACCTTTTACTTTATTTACAGTGGGAGATGCCTTAAGATTATGTGGTTTAGGAAATGACAAAAGATTGCGGACATTTTTAGATTTACAACTTAAATTATATTCCCAAGTCAGTGCAGAAGAAACCGCTTTACTTTATGCAGCTACAGCTTTGAATGTATCCCAATTACCCCAAGGATTATTTCATTTACAAGGGAGTATGCAAGTTTTGAGCGATCGCTTGGTAGAATCTTTAGAACGAGATGGTGGTAAATTATTAATGAGACATACTGTCGAAAAAATCAAAGTTGCAAATAACCAAGCTAAATCTGTAATCATTAAAAATCAGAAAACCGGAGAAATTTGGACAGAATCAGCAGATCATATAATTGCTAACGTCACCGTTCAGAACTTAGTCCAATTATTAGGAGAAAATTCACCTTTAGGATATAAACAAAGAGTAGAAAAACTACCTCCTGCTTCTGGTGCTTTTGTGGTTTATATAGGTGTAGATAAAAGTGCAATTCCTCCTAATTGTCCACCGCATTTACAATTTCTATATGATATTAACAGACCAATTGGCGAAAATAATTCTCTATTTGTATCTGTAAGTCATGAAGGAGACGGCCGCGCACCATTAGGAAAAGCCACAATTATAGCTTCTTCCTTTGTTGATTTTACGACCTGGTGGGAAACTGAAAATTACGAAGAGTTAAAACAAAAATTCACCCAAGAAGCAATATCCAAACTTTCCCAATATTTTTATTTAAAACCAGAAACTATCATTTATGTAGAAGCAGCCACACCTCGCACCTTTGCTAATTATACAGGCAGAGAAAAGGGAATTGTCGGCGGTATTGGTCAAAGAATTTCCACCTTTGGACCTTTTGGTTTTGCTAATCGTACTCCTATTAATAATTTGTGGTTAGTTGGTGATTCTACCCACCCTGGAGAGGGAACTGCGGGGGTCAGTTATTCAGCTTTGACGGTAGTTAGACAAATTCAAAATCAAGGGTAGAGTTATTTTTACTTATAATTAATAATTTAATTTATTCTTAAAAATCATATTGTTTTTGGACAACCTAAATCCTCTTAATAATAGCTATAAATTCTCCAAAAATGATTGTTATAATAGGATTTATCCCTGATTTTATTTTCGTAAAAAATAAAATAATATCAAAAATACAAATAGTATGTTAATATGTAAATTGTTTGTTAATATTACCAGCTAACAATGTCTACTACTATTAAATTTATTGATTTATTTGCAGGAATTGGCGGAATGAGATTAGGCTTAGAAAAAGCTTGTAAATCTTTAGGAATTAACTGCGAATGTGTGTTCACTTCTGAAATTAAATCTACAGCAATTAAAGTTTATCAAGATAATTTTTACCAAGATAAAATATGGGGTGATATCACTGAAATATCAACTCAACAAATTCCTGAATTTGATATTTTATTAGCTGGGTTTCCCTGTCAACCTTTTAGTAGTGCAGGAATAAGACAAGGATTTTTAGATACTAGAGGAACTTTATTTTTTGAAATTGAACGTATCTTAAAAGATAAATCACCCTTTGGATTTTTATTAGAAAATGTTGAAGGTTTAGTTCAACATGATAACGGTAGAACATTAACAACTATTTTAAATAAATTAGAACAATTAGGTTATCAAGTCAAATGTGATGTTTTAAATTCTAAAGATTTTTGTATTCCTCAAGATAGAAAAAGAATTTATATAGCTGGAACTAAAATAAATCCTATCTCTTTAAATTTTTCTAAAAATAATCAATCTGTATTATCAAATATTTTAGAAACAGGTTGTCCAACTTTACAAACCAATTTTGTTAAAAAACTATTAGCACAATATTCTCTGGATGAACTTTATGGTAAATCTATTAGAGATAAAAGAGGAGGAGAAGATAATATTCATAGTTGGGATTTAGAATTAAAAGGAAATGTTAGTATAGAACAAAGAGAATTACTAAATTTATTACTAAAACAAAGAAGAAGAAAAAATTGGTCTGCTAAAAAGGGTATTCACTGGATGGATGGAATACCGTTAAGTTTAGATGAAATTGAAACTTTTTATCAACATAAAGATTTAAAACAAATATTAGATGATTTAGCAAATAAAGGTTATTTAAAATATGAACATCCTAAGGACATTCAAGAAGTAGTAAATAAAGATGGTAAAACAGTAAAGAAAAGAGAATATAGACTTGATTTACCGAAAGGCTATAATATTGTAGTTGGTAAACTCAGTTTTCCGATTAATAAGATACTTGATCCTCATGATATTGCACCCACTTTAGTAGCTACTGATATGCAGAGATTAGCAGTAGTTGATGGTAAAGGGTTAAGATGTTTAACAATTAGAGAGGGATTGAGATTATTTGGCTTTCCTGAAGATTATCACATTAATTTACCTATCAATAAAGCATTTGATTTATTGGGAAACACTGTAGTAGTTACTGTGGTAAAAGAAATTTCGGAAAGAATAGTTATTCAAAAAATGCTGTCAGTTCCTAATAAGGTTTATGTATTGACTAGATAAGACTAATAAACCTTACTGTAAGTCTTATAGTTCATTTCCTGTATGATACAAATAGTTATTTTTGACTGTTTGTAGCCAATTCACACTATTATTTTTTGTCTCATAATATTGCATTAATGTATCGTATAATGTTTCTACAAAATCTAATCTAGATTTAAAGTCTTTTGTTTCAGAGTCCCAATTAGATGTTGAATTTGGCCTAATAGTAACAATTCGCTTATCTTCTGGTTTTTCATTTTTATCATTTTTGTTACCTCTTTTTTGGTGAGTAATAGTACCATCTTTTGATTTTCCGGTAATTTCCCAAATCTTTTTCAGCCAAATATTTTCAATTTTAAATTTGTAGTTTTTTAATTGATATTCAAAAATTAAGTAATCCGCATCTAATATGTAAGCTTCTGTAGTTAAACCATGACAATAGGCTTTAAAGTTTCCCACATCAAAAGCTGGACTATCGCTAAATGTTTTGACTTCAAGTAACCCTTTTGTTTTAGAATATTCCTCTAGCAGAAAATCAGGAAACTTTTGTGATTTTGTTGTAAAATAAATACCTTTTTTGTTCATCCACCTAGAAAGCCATTCTTCAAATAAATTACCAATACCATCTGTTCGATTAATTTTAATAGGCATTTGAAGAAAATCAAAACTAATTTCTCCTTCTTGCTCCGTAATTTTATCCTCAATCAATAAATTATAAATTTGATTAGCAATAGGATGATAAGACATACACAGTGTTAATTAATAATTTCGCTTCAATATATCATCGGTATAATAATTAACTTGATTTCTTAAGATTGTCTTTATACTAAAAATAAAATTTAGCGATATAAAAAACAGCCGCCCCCTTGCGGAAGCGACCATTATTTAAAAAAGAAAAAAATTGTAGTTACCGAACTTTGCGGACGTAAAAAAATACCATCTAAAATGCCAATAGAATCCGCTACTTATATTATTTCAATTAATTACTAACTCCTGAAGGCTGAAATTCTTCTACTGGTGTTTCTTCTGGCGTGGATTCCACTGATGGAGTAAGTGGTGATTTGGGAATCAGCAATTGCCGCCAAGTTCTAATTTGTTCCCTAGCATCAGTATAAGCACTACTACCGCGAGGGATTAACTTCGCTGTATCAATAGCTTTGGCGACATCCAACTCACTTTGAGAACGTGCTATTTGTAATAATTGTTGACTCCATTGGTCAATGGCAATGTTCACATCTAAACGCAAACTGTTACGATTAGATACCCGATTTGCCAACTCGATAGCTTGAACCAAAGCTTCTGGAGTGCCAGCAACAGCAACTTGTTTGGCTTTTTGCCAACTATCTTTAGCGCGAATTTGCTCCTCCCAAGTATCTACCAAGGATTGGGCTTCACCAGACAAAGCCCGTCTTGACGAAGCAATTTTTTTAGCTTCACTAATAGCATTTGTCCAATTACCGCTATCTGCTAACGCCCTAGCTTGATCTAAATATGGTTGGTCTTGAATCCGCTCAATCTTGTCCGTCCATAGTCTAATCTTTTTCCTCGCTTCTGGATATAATTCTCGTCCAGAACGAATTTGATTAAGTTCAGCGATCGCTATTTGTAATGAGTTAACATCTTCATTAATAGCTATTTGTTCCGCCCGATCTAAATATGGTTGATCTTCAATAGACTCTACTTGTCCACGCCAACGTCTAATTTCTTGACGCGCTTCCCTAGAACGGGGATTATTAGCAGGAATTAGCTGTAATTCGGAAATTGCTGCCGTTAAATCATTAATTGTGCCTTGACTGGCTAAACTCCGGCCTCTTTCTAACCGAGAAACATCTTCAATTTCCAATTGCCAACGGGCAATTAATTGTTGTGCTTCATTATAAATATCCCTAGAAGCATCTATTTGTTGAGCTTGGGAAATTGCCGTTTCTAACCCAGACGCAGTCCCAATAAAAGCACTTTTTTGAGCTTCACCCAAAACCATAAAATCATCAACTTCCGCTTGCAATTCAGTAATTGGCGGAATTTGTCGGGCAATTTCCAACGCTGTATTAGCATCCCTCTCTTTCATTTTAGCCTGTGCTAACCTGAGCATTTTGCGAGCAAAGCCTGATATTAACTCTTCAGCTTTTTGATATAGATAGCTATCTGGTTTAATCGTTTGAGCTAATTTAACAGCTTTGAGTAAACTATCTACATTGCTACTTTTTGCTAAAGCTTCCGCCTTATAAAGTTTATCCCCATCTTCCCGCGCCGTGACAATAATGTTATTTAATTGATCGTATTTAGTGCTTGCCCAGTATTTATTATCTACACGCAGCAATTTAGATGTGAGCATAAAAGCCGATTGCCAATGTCGTTGACGCAGTTCCTTTTCAGCTTCTTGGTAAATTTCTTCCGCTTTTGACCAAATCATCTGCCATTTTTGAATTTGCCCCTCTACCAATTCACTAACCTTGACATCAGTAGGAATTTGACGGGCTGTAGCAATTGCTGCCTCCAAATTTCCAGATTGGAAACTCTGATCAGCTAATTTTAAAATATCCCGTGACCATTCTTCCAAAAGACGATTAATTTCCCCCCGCAAAGGATGATTTTCTGGAAGTTGCTTCACCAGAGTAATCGCTTGTAACAAATCCTTAATAGTTTGCTTAGAAGCAGCCAACTGAGCACAATGCAACCTAACAGACGCACTAGCTAAAGGCCAGAAAATCTGTGGACAATTAGGAGCAGAAGGCAGCTTAAACAATATAGATATAGCCAGAAAACCAATACTACCAGGAATCAAAGTCAGGATTATCGCCCAAGACACCCAGCTTTTAGTCCAGCGGGGCAACTTCTCAGTTAAAACACTAAGATTAAAATTTGAATCACTATTTATAACCAAACCTTTGTCATCTTTACCTGTTCTTTTCTGCACAGACTGAGAATGAGAAGCAACCCCAGTCAGATCAGTAGTTTGATGATCTGATATATAATTGGGGTTCAGGCCAATTGGTTCTCCTGTTTGGTCTTGAGACCAATTATCTGGAATATCCCGTTCTGTCATTGCTCACACCACACGAATTGAATAGCGATATGAAAGTAGGTAGATCCATATAGATAATTTTATGTTTGCTATCCTAACTTTCCCATCTAGAAAAACCCATTCTTGGCACTCATCACTCCATCAATAACATTACTGTATCTTGGTTTGAGTACGAGTGCTTACATTAACCAGATTCTTGTAAATCTCCAATTAACTGGGTTAAATCATCACTACTTGCCTGATAAATATTACCGCAAAAGTCACAAATTGCTTCTGCACCATTATCTTTAAGAATCATGTCTTGCAGTTCAGCCACTCCCAATATTTTCAGTGCCCCTAGCACCCGATCAAAAGAGCAGCCACAATGAAAGCGTAGCATTTGAGTTTCAGGAAATATGTTCAATCCCATATCTCCTAACAAATCGTTAAAAATTTCTATCAGTGTCTTACCTGCTTGGAGTAATGGTGTAAACCCGGATAAAGCTGAAACCCGTGATTCTAATGTAGCCACTAAGGCTTCATCCTGAGCCGCCTTGGGTAACACTTGTATCAGTATCCCCCCTGCTGAGGTTACGCCCTGCTTCCCCACAAATACGCCCAAAACTAAAGCTGAAGGAGTTTGTTCTGAACTTGCTAAATAGTGGGCAACATCGTCACCTATTTCCCCAGACACCAGTTCTACGGTACTAGAGTAAGGAAAACCATAACCAATATCCCGGACTACATAAAGAAAGCCTTTACCCACAGCCCTACCAACATCCAGTTTACCCCGACTATTGGGTGGTAATTCCACAGATGGATTACCAACATAGCCCCTGACCGTGCCATCTAAGCCCGCATCTGCTAATATACCACCTAAAGGACCATCTCCCTTAATTCGAACATTCACCCTGGAGCCGACCCGTTTCATACTAGAAGCCATTAATAAACCGGCAGCCATACTTCTTCCCAATGCTGCTGTTGCCACATAAGATAGTTTATGGCGTTGTCGGGCTTCTTCTGTTAACCGGGTGGTAATCACGCCAACTGCTCTGATACCACCATCTGTCGTGGTCGCACGAATTAATTGATCTGCCATGAAAAACCTAACAATTCTTGACAAGGTAACTTTTATATTTTAGGTGGTTTCGTGACTAGGGAAGAGGTAGGGGATAGAGGAGAATATTTTTTTCACCAATTATTAATTACCGATCATTATGCTAGGTACATTTCAACAAAGCCAAATCCGCATCGAAGTTTCTGCATCAGCTAATGCCATTCATGACAGTATTCTCCATCCCGCAGAACTAAAAAAATGGCTCTTGGGGCAAAGTTTCCCCCCGGAAATGCCGATAAAATTACCCCTAGGATTTGAGTTCACTACAATGACAGGACTTATCTCTATTCATCATCGAGTAGATGTAGTTAAACCCAATTGTCTACGTTTATTACTCAGTGGTAGCATTGATGGCTTTCACGAATGGTATTGGGGTGAGGGCTGGGTACAATCCCGTTTAGAAGGTATATCTATGTTACCCCTCAGTTTAGGACAAACTCTCAGTTTAATCAGCTTACGGCAATTTTTGACCGGAATTAAGTAACTTTTTCTTCTTTCCTCTTGTTTACCAGTGTTTCTGGGAGCGAAAAATATCGCTTAATAATTAAGATATCCATAGGAGCACTCCTCCTGTCGATAAAACGCAAATAATTCCTGTTAACCCCCCTAGGGGTTTTTTATTTATACCTGTTACCCATGGAGATACTTTATCTGTGTAAGTGATTAATTCCGCTGTATCTATAGTAGCGATCGCCCATACCCAACCAGCATGAAGTCCCCAGGCTATCCCTAAATTATTATCATCAGCTAATCTCGCTAATACTAATACCATGCCCATTAGCCATAATCCAGGTAGTTGAGGAATCGTTTCTTTTTGTTCCCATAACAAATGCAAGACAGCAAAAATCAAGCTAGAAATAATTGCCCCTAACCAAATTGAATAATTCTGTTCTAACTTAGTCAATAAAAAGCCCCGAAATATCAGTTCTTCTATTCCTCCGACAAACAAAGCTACTAGGGAAATTATCAATAAGTTAGATGGTATTAACTTGAAATGAGATTTTTCTAAATAGCACCAACCGACGTAAAGTTGCCCAAAAAATACTATAGCTAGTCCGAAAACGCCCAAGCTAAAACCTAGAAAGAAAGAACTAACAACAGAAACTTTCCCTACTAGTCCGTAATCAGTGAAAGAACCCAATTTCAACCATTGGAATCCCCATAGAATCAGAGGGACTAATAAATAGAGAGATACCAATAAAGGAATTTTTTGCTCTGTTTGTAAAGATTTGTCTATTTGCCAATTCAAGGTAATGGCTAAAATTGCTACTAATGGCAACCAACAACTTACCCAGATCATAAAAAAAGCTATGACCAAAAATACTGGTGTATCTTTGAGAAACTCCAGTAAAGTATTGGCCAAAGATACTAAAAATGACAGTGGAATAGACATAAAAAACATGACTAACTTCCCGCAACAATAGATTTCTTGACGAATAATCAAGACTCTACTAGAATTTGTGACTAATGGAAGAGTCCAAAACGTTTTTCTATGTCTTATTCAACTGAAATTATTTAACTACAGCTACTAATTGGCGGTAGCTTCAGGGATAAATTATTCAGCATTGACTTTTAAGTTACCCCTAATAGGTGAAAAAATTTATTCTTCTGCGTCTGATTCATCAGTATCATCATCAGACTGGGTTAATTGTTTGTCACTTTCACCGAGTTGAATCAAGTGAATATGTTTGTAACCTAGTCTAATTTCAAATTCATCACCGGGCTTTAAGTTCATAGCTTTGGTGTAGGTTGCACCAATCACAATTTGACCATTCTGATGAACACTGACCCGATATGTCGGTTCGCGGCCACGTCCATCTTTTGGTGCTTCTGGACTGAGGGGAATACCTCTAGCTGACAGCAAAGCATCATAAAAATCTGTTAAATTAACCCGAACTTGGCTATTTTTCGTAACAGTATAATAACCACATTGCTTGGCTCTTTCCCGACGTGGTAAGTTTGAAAGTTCTTTAACTTTCGCTAACAATGTTTTTCCAGTTAATGGGGCAGTTGCAATTTCAGCCATTATGTTCTAATTTTCCTTAATCTCTTCAAAATGTTAGCGGAAAATGGACTTAGCCATTCAAAAATTTTCTTTAAGTCTAGTATTGGACAATAGGCACAACTGGACTTTAGAAATCAACGAACATGAGGGTGATGAGTGAATTCCTGCTGATATGGAAGTAACAAGGGAATCTCTGATAGATGACTATAATTCGATTCTCTGTTATAGTTGCCACAAAAATTTATTGTCACTAATTTTACTGCGTTTTTAACCATCATTAACCATCAGAAATTAAATTATTTTCCCTTTGGGTGCTACTGTAGCGGTGTAACTTCAAGCCACCTTTACAAATCAGGTTAGTTCTACTCCAAAAAAGTTAATGCAGTTCGGTCTTGGGGTTTCCTCAAATCGAGGAACTGCCATTCTTTGTGCCAATAAATTACAGGTTTTTCACACTCGGTGTTAATCTTACTCGCCTTTGATATAGATTAGCACCCAATCATCATCTTTAGCTGTGCTTATGCGGCTATTGTTTCTGATTTTGTTAGTTCGTAATTTTCTATTAAATAGTAGCATGAAATAATAATAGCAAAATATTTTTTGAATTTAAATTTTAAATTGAAACTAAATTTCGATCTATATCCCTGGAGTAGAGGGGGTAAAACCAGTAAAGATTTTCCCTATGGTTGATGCTGTCATAAGGATGATGTCAAGACTTTTATAAAAGTTAATCTATTTTGGACTAGCTTTTTTGTGAGTCAGTTAAATTTTATAATTTTATAGCTTCACTACGTTAGCTATGAGTGACTAGAAACAAAAAACGGGCTGGAAAGTCTCCGCGATTGATTACCGTCAGATTCCAAGCTCTGATAGCGAAGCGCTCCGCAGGAATCAAATTGTCCACGTCTGTCTAGGGAAAGAATAAATTTACCACATCTATTGAGTATTTGATAGCCACCAGAAAAAATATTTACTGGCTTGAACACTTCTATATATTTAAAGATGTAGAATTTTTATAACTAGGGCTTGACGAAAGAACTATTAAGTGTAAAGGATCAAGGATGAAGGCTTTGGTCAACTTAAGCATAAAAGAAAATGTATTTTTATACTTCATGCTTTGGACTTCATCCCTCCCTAGCTTCATGATTTTGAAGTAGTTAAGGCAATAGAGAAGATTTGTACCCCACATTTGGATTGATAATAATGGAAATTATTTTTAGGATTACTCGACAACAAGAAAATTCTCGTCCTGTTCTCAAATCTTACCTTTTACAGGTAGAACCGGGCAATACTATCCTGGATTGTCTCAATCAGATCAAGTGGGAACAAGATGGAACTTTAGCATTTCGCAAAAATTGCCGCAATACAATTTGTGGTAGTTGTGCTGTGCGGATTAATGGCCGTTCTGCTTTGGCTTGTAAGGAAAATGTGGGAAGTGAACTAGCTAGACTAGAAAAAATCTCACTATCTGGAAATCAGCCTCAAACTACTCCAGAAATTACAGTTGCACCTTTGGGTAATATGCCGGTCATTAAAGATTTGGTGGTGGATATGAGTGGTTTTTGGAATAATTTGGAGACAGTTACCCCTTATGTGAGTACAGCAAGTAGACAAGTTCCTGAAAGAGAGTTTTTACAAACACCACAAGAGCGATCGCTCCTTGATCAAACTGGTAATTGTATTATGTGTGGGGCTTGTTATTCTGAATGTAATGCTTTGGAAGTCAATCCTGACTTTGTCGGACCTCATGCTCTGGCTAAAGCATATCGCATGGTAGCAGATTCCCGTGATAGCAATACAGAACAACGATTAGAAAGCTATAGTGAAGGAATTCAAGGGGTTTGGGGTTGTACTCGTTGTCTTTACTGTGATTCGGTTTGTCCTATGTCGGTTGCTCCATTAGAGCAAATCACCAAAATTAAACAGGAAATTCTGGAACGTAAACAAGCTAGTGACAGTCGTTCAATTCGTCACCGCAAGGTTTTAGTAGATTTAGTCAAACAAGGTGGTTGGATTGATGAACGTCAATTTGGAATCCAAGTAGTTGGTGATTATTTCCGCGATTTACAAGGATTACTCAGTCTTGCACCTTTGGGGTTACGAATGCTAGTAAAAGGTAAATTTCCCCTTTCCTTTGAACCATCTCAAGGAACTCAACAAGTGCGATCGCTCATCGAGTCTGTACAAAACAGTGATTAGTTAGTTCTCAGTTGTCAGTTGTCAGTTGTCAGTTGCAAAAGAATATTTCTTTCCGCTTTCCCCCTGACTAACTAGGATCTTGAGGGATATTCAATTTTCGCCCAAAGCGGTCATAAACCAAAACATCCCATTGTCCATTATTACTATACTCAAACGCGATTCTATTACCATCAGCACTAATGGTAGGATTGCGTACTTCTCCTGGTAAATTACCCGCTAAATTCCGTAATTGACGTACATCTCGATCATAAAAAACAATTTGGGTTCGTCCTTGACGACTAGCAGCAAACACAATAAATTTACCATTGTCAGAAGCCGCTGGATGAGAAGCAATCGTATCAAAAGAATTTAACCCAGGTAAATCTATCAAATTACGAGTTAACGTATCAAACATATATACATCTTGACTGCCTCTGCGATCGCTCGTAAACACAATATATAGACCCGATATTTGCGGGTTTAATTCCGATGAAAAACTATTAAGACTCCTTCCCCCCGAATCAAACGGGTAACTGAGTAAACGTGGATAGCCAAAACACCCAGTTAATAGAGTTGAGCAGAAAATTAAAATAATTGATAATTTATAATTCATTTAAAGATGAGGGAACAGCGAACAGGGAACAGGAAAGAAAACCAGGAAGGAGGAACCGCAGAGGGTAAACCAATTACCAATTACCAATTACCAATTACCAATTACCAATTACCAATTACCAATTACCAATTATTCAGACAAAAGAAATTTTAATTGGTATTCACTGTTGCACCATTAGGAATATCTAACTCAACAGTCGGACCCCTGTCTAAAACTTCAATATCCCATTGTCCACGATCAGATGATTCAAACGCCACATAACGACCATCAGGACTAATACTAGGATTTCTTACCCAACCACGATAGGTAGGAGTTAGAATCTGTGACTGTTGGGAAGCCCGATCATAAAGTGCTACTACAGGTCTACCCTGATCACTAGTAATATAACAAATGTAGCGTCCCGAATAACTCAAACTAGGACTTTCTGCAACTACTGATTGTCGGTTTAAGCCCGGTGTCGGTATAAAACTCTGATTTTCTAAATCGTATATTAATAACTGCTGATGACGAGAGCGATTAGATATAAACGCTAACAAACGACCATTTCCACTAATAGCAGGTTGTTCCTCCGTATATCGGCTATTCAGAGAAGTCACTCCCATCGGAATATTATCAGCAGTACAAGATACTAGTAAACTAACCAAACCAAAAATTAGGCTCCAATAAAGTGATTTTTGGAGCCAGAAGCTAAATGTAAATGTCTTCACATCAATGTTTTCCGTCGTCCACCCCAAATATTTTAAATATCGGTATCAAAATCGGAATTATCCGGCTCATTATTTGGCTTATTAATGGGATTGTAGGGTACATACTCAGTGGGTATCGCCTCATCATCATCTTGTCTTCTGGGAGGAACTGAATCTCTGGGGGGACGACGTTTTCTCGGTCTAGAAGTAGCAGTATCATCCTGACCGCTTTCAGGGCGTGGGGGACGATTATTAGGGCTATTACCGCTATTATTGCGCCGTGGTGGTTTTCTGGCTTCATCTTGAGAATTTGAACCTTCCCAATCATCAACTGGTCTAGAAGCAGAACCCCAATTTTCATCTTCATAACTCCCGCTGGGACGACTGACCGAACGCCCAGAATTAGAACGACGTTTTCTTTCTCCTGAATCCGGTCTTTCTCTAGTGCGTGGGTTTGATGAACTGCGGGGTGATTGGTCTTCGTAATAGTCATCACGGGGAGAACGCTCATCACGACTACCGCGAATTCTGGGGCGTTGAGGAGCTTCTTCCTCTTCTTCATAAGGTAGCGGTTCTAAATCTGCATCCATCTCCGCTTGATAATTGCGCCGCTCAGAATAGGAATATTTTCTGCTGACCTCCCGCTCATCATCTACTATGGGAGTATTCCGTTTAGCTTGTTGAGTAGCGATACTCCGCAAACGAATACTTTCAACCGCAAAAAATACCGTAGAACCTACCAAAAGCAGTTGACCAAATTGTAAAATTGGATCAAGTCGCCAACCTTGGAAGACCAGAATAAAGCCACATAATAAGCCAACCGCTGCAAAAAAGATGTCTTGATCTCTTGACAGTTCTGGACGGACAGTACGAAGAAAGTACAGTGCTGCTCCAGCTACAGCCAGGAAAATTCCCAGAATACTGGCTGAGTTTGCTCCAAAATTTACCTGAGCTAAAACACTGGCTGAGTTCAGCCCAAAATTAACCATTGGCGTTTTCCTAATATCAAATCTATATTAACGAGTTACACTTACTATCACTATTTTAACCAGTCATAATATTGTAGAAGAAGAATACTGGAGTCGAGAATTTCAGGAGAAAGGAGAAGAAAGGGGAAAATTCTTCCCCAGTCCCCAGTCCCTAAGAATTAAAAACGTTGGATTTTATCTTTTTGGCTAATGAAAATTAGACCAATGGTAGCAGGGATAACCACAATTGCAGTACCCCAAACCAGACTCCAAAGAAAATTTGCTAAAGAGGGTGTCATAGTTCTCAACCTTTTTTTACACAGTTTATTCTCATTTTAATCTTGGATTACTTTCTTGAAAAGCGGACCAGGATTATGTATCTAACTTGGTATCTACTTGATTGATGATCCCAAGTTAATAACTTTGTTTTTCTATTCTCACAATAAAATGGCACTATTTAGTTAAAATTAAGGAAAGAATACGTTACAAAACTTCAAGTTTCTCAACTTGCGGCTAAATTGAGGATTTTCTCACAAATCGTAGCTAAACAAAATGACTGGTGTTAACCTGACTGCTTGGATTCTTAGTCCCTTTTTGGGAGTAATGACGTTTTTATTTATTTTCCGCATTATTCTGACGTGGTATCCCCAATTCCATCTCAATCGTTTGCCTTTTAGTCTTATCGCTTGGCCGACTGAACCCTTTTTAATCCCGTTGCGGAAGTTGGTACAGCCTATTGGTGGTGTAGATATTACCCCGATTATTTGGGTAGGTATTTTTAGTTTTATCCGAGAAATTTTACTAGGTCAGCAAGGATTACTGACCATGTTATACAGGTAATGGGTAATTCGTAATTCGTAATTCGTAATGGGTAAGAATTTTACCAATCACCAATTATTGCATTTTCATATCCTGAACAAAGCTGGTGTAAATATTACCCTGCAAAAATTGGGAGTTTTCCATGATTTTTTGATGAAAGGGAATGGTTGTAGGGACTCCAGTAATAGCACATTCTCGTAATGCTCGTCTCATACGGGTAATAGCAGTAGCTCTATCAGGTCCCCAGACAATTAATTTACCAATCAAGGAATCATAATAAGGGGGGATGTGGTAATCTGTGTATACGTGGGAATCAATCCTTACGCCTGGTCCTCCTGGCGGCAGATAACCGCTAATTCTGCCAGGGGCTGGGCGAAAATCATGATCTGGATCTTCGGCGTTAATTCGGCATTCTATTGAATGTCCTCTGAGAACCACATCCTTTTGTGTCAGTTTTAGTCTTTCCCCTTGAGCAATGCGAATTTGTTCAACCACTAAGTCTACACCAGTAATCATCTCCGTAACTGGATGCTCAACTTGTATCCGAGTATTCATTTCCATGAAATAGAACTTACCAGATTTATCTAGGAGAAACTCAATAGTTCCTGCACCAGTATAGTTAATAAACTGAGCAGCTTTGACTGCAGCTTTTCCCATTTTTTGCCGTAGGTCGGGGTCAAGAGCCGGACTGGGAGCTTCTTCTAGAAGTTTTTGGTTACGACGCTGAATTGAACAATCTCTTTCACCTAAATGGATGACGTTACCGTAATTGTCCGCTAATATCTGAAATTCAATGTGACGGGGACGTTCAATAAATTTTTCTATATAAACGCCTGAATTACCAAAAGCTGCTCCTGCTTCCCCTTGGGCTGCAAGGAACAGTCTTACAAATTCATCTTCCGAGCGGACAAGCCGCATTCCCCTACCACCACCACCGGCGGTAGCTTTAATCATTACAGGATAACCAATTTTTTGAGCGATCGCTAGTCCTGCGGTGACAGATTCTACTAATCCTTCACTACCGGGCACTGTAGGTACACCAGCTTTTTGCATTGTCTCTTTAGCGGTGGACTTATCCCCCATCAGTCTAATAGATTCGGGACTAGGACCAATAAAAGCAATATGATGGTCAGCACAAATTTCTGCAAATCTGGCATTTTCAGATAAAAAACCATAACCAGGATGTATGGCACTAGTGTTGCGCGTTAATGCGGCAGCAATAATATTAGGAATGTTCAAATAACTTTTACTGCTGGCAGGTTCACCAATACAAACGGCCTCATCTGCAAGTTGCACGTGGAGCGCGTTTCTGTCAACGGTAGAATGAACGGCAACTGTGGCAATTCCCATTTCTTCACAGGCTCGGAGAATGCGAAGGGCTATTTCTCCTCGATTGGCAATTAATATTTTATCAAATTTCATTTTCTAGTTACGATATCAGTACCAGTAGATTCACATTTTCTCCCATCCTGTTGACATAAAGCTTTTGTATTACTATAAATCGTGACAGGAGATTCCCAAACTTCATTCTTAGCAGACTATTGGATTATGTGGTATCTTTGCTAGACCTTTTAATATGACTGGTGCTGTAACTATATTTCTGTTAGTCTCATACCCATTCAAAAAATATTTGCAAAATATTTGTAAACTATTGCAGTTAAGAGATTTTTCATGTTATAGTACAATCTGTGTTGAAATCCTGCGGATGTGGCGGAATTGGTATACGCGCACGCTTGAGGTGCGTGTGGGCATAGCCCTTGCGAGTTCGAGTCTCGCCATCCGCATTTTTAACTTACAAGTTACCTACTTTTAATGTCAGAGAAATGATATTAGGAGTGGGTTTCTGAGTTTTACGGCAATTTTCTGGTAAGTCGAGGATTTTTTGTCTCACGCGGAGGCGCAAAGAGGAATTAGGAGTGTGGATAAATCAAATTAGATCGCTATAGTATATAGATAGATGAACTTTTGTAAAGAACATTGACTACTATTTTTAATCCGATACATAATGTTATCCTCCCTAGTGCCTGGCATTGTCTAACTCCCATTTGGGTGGGTGCTGAGGAAGTTGTCAAAAGAGGTTTGCCTCACTCTCAGTTAGCTCCAGCGTGGCAATTACTGCTTTTAGGTGATGGTTCTCCAACTCGACACGTACAACTGCTGACGGGTGATCCCACGGAGGTAGATGTGATTGATATGTCACCCATTGGCATGAGTTTGGATAATGCACCTGCTATAATTCAAATGTTACCTGGTCCAAGAATTAGAAGACAGGTGTGGGTGCGAACTGCTTCTGGTCAACGGTTATATTATGCTGCTTCTTGGTGGGAAGCAAGTCATGTAGATGAGTATTTACAAAACAAGTCTCTACCAATTTGGGCAAGTTTGGCGCGGTTACGGACTGAGTTATATAGAGATGTGCAAGGTATTTATTATGGTAACTCAGAGGCGTTAGAGTCGGGTTTTGAAGAACGGGGACCTTTTTGGGGTCGTCATTATTTGTTTTGGCATCATGGAAAACCGCTAACTTTGATTTATGAGGTTTTTTCACCTTTTTTAACTAAATACTTAGGTCCGATGAATGTGGAAGGTTGATTTCGACAATTACTAATCCTCAAAAGCAGTTAGAATCAAGGTTAGATCTATAGCAGTTGCGGAAATTAATAGACTTTTAATGTCAAATTTGTGCCATAATCAACCCTAAATGGGGGGAAAATGACTTTTTGACTAAAGGGTGAGTCTAATGATAGGCACAATTATAGACGGGCGTTATCACATTATTCAAAATCTAGGACAAGGTGGATTTGGGACTACCTTTTTAGCAAAAGACACCAAGCGACCAGGAAATCCTCTTTGTGTTGTTAAGCAGTTTACACCAGCCAGTACAGATCCGGCTACTTTAATAATACTTAAAAGGCTTTTTGACCAAGAAGCAGTAATGCTAGAAACGTTAGGTAAGCATGACCAAATTCCTCAACTTTTAGCCCACATAGAAGAATATCAGAAATTTTATATAGTTCAAGAATATATAAAAGGTAATGATTTGAGTGATGAATTAATATCAGGTCAAAAGATGAGTGAAGCTGATGTTATTCAACTCCTAATAGAAATTTTAGAAGCATTGGAATTTGTTCATAAATACAAAGTTATTCACCGAGATATTAAACCAGATAATATCCGTCGTCGTCATTTAGATAATACAATTTTCCTGATTGATTTTGGTGCAGTTAAAGAAGTTCGTACACAGCTAGTTAATAAACAGGGACAAATTACTTCTACTGTAATTATTGGGACTCCTGGTTATATGCCACTTGAACAACAAAGAGGTAAACCACAATTGAGTAGTGATATTTATGCAGTGGGAATAATTGCTATTCAAGCAATTACAGGTTTATTACCTGATAAATTAGAAGAAGATATAAAGACGGGGGAAATTATTTGGCGTAAGTATGCAAATGTTAGTCCCAAACTAGCCACTGTTTTAGATAAAATGGTAAGTTATGATTTTCGTAACCGTTACCCTACAGCAAAGGAAGCATTACAAGCAGTTAAAAAGTTATTACCGCAGCCTATAGATTGGAAGTTGCTGGTGGGATTAGGAATGACAATATTTATCAGCTTAACTATTTTCTTTATTACTAAAAAAGATGATTTTAATATATATGAAAATTCTCAATATAGGATAAAAGTAAAATATCTAAAAACATGGGAAAGACAAGATTTAGAAAACCCAATTACAGCCGAAGTTGTGACTTTTATCTCTCCTAAACAAAGTGATATAGATAATTTCCAAGAAAAGGTGACAATTAGCATTGATAAGTTTTCTGGCAAATTAGATGATTTACAAAAATCCAGTATTCAGGAAATCAATAATACTGTATCGGGTGCAAAGATTGTTGATAAAAGTGTAACGACTTTGGCAAATAAAGAAGCTAGTCAATTAGTTTTTACGGGTAAAAATGGTCAAGATATTTTAAAGAATATGCAGGTTGTGACTTTAAAAGGTGATCAGGCTTATACAATTACTTATACTGCGAAAGTAGATGATTATGATCAGTTTGTGGAAACAGCAGACAAGATGATTAATTCGTTGGAAATTAATTAATTGTCAGAATCAGGATGTCCAGGATTTGAGGATTTTCAGGATGAAAATAATATTCTTTTCGTGTATTCCTGTGTGTTAATTGTCAGAATCAGGATTTTCAGGATTTGAGGATTTTCAGGATGAAAATAATATTTTTTTCGTGTATCCCTGTATGTTAATTGTCTGAATCAGGATATCCAGGATTAAAGGATTTTCAGGATTTATGATCATAAATGTCATTAAGATTAAGTAAAAGGGTTAAAAAGAGGGATACCACAACTATCAAAATCACGAATATTGCGCGTTACTAAAGTTAATTGATGTATCTGGGCTGTAGCAGCAATCATCATATCTGCTTGGGTAACTGTTTTACCGCTTAATCTTTGTTGACCCCGTATTTTACCGCAAAGTTGAGCGATTTCAGCCGTGATAGGTAAAATTTGGCAATCATTTTTAATAAAACTATCAAACCAATTTTGAATTTTTAGGTTAGGTTTTGATGTTAATCCATAATGTATTTCTTCCAGAGTAATTACACTAATATTTATGGAAGATAAATTTTTTACCCATATTAAAACACCAGTATTCGGCTGAGGTCGTACTAATTCGCTAATGATGTTCGTATCACATAAAAAAGTCATTGCGGATATTAAAAAAAGAAGTTGGGACGGTCTTGACGAGAGGGAATTTCTAAAGAATAATCTTCTTCAATACAGATTTGCTGAAGTTCGTTAAAAGCATCAGCTAAAGTCTTTGTTTGTTTATCTTGCACTAAATTTTCTTGAGGATAATCTAGAAAAATTTGAGATTGTTTTAAAAAATGTTCAGTTTCTTGAAGTGAGGAAAATTTTAGTAATTGTTGAATTTGCACAGAAGTCATGATTCTATTTTTATAAGCTTCTACTGCTAAAGCTTCTAAGAGTTTTTGTGGTACGTCTTGCCAGTTTTGTTGTAGTTGGTTGCCAATATCTTCAGGAATTTCGATAGTAATTTGCATATTTTTATCTTTTTTCAGAATTAGGATTTGTTTAATTATACATGATATTATTTGTCTGAATCAGGATTTACAGGATTTAAGGATTTTCAGGATGAAAATAATATTCTTTTCGTGTGTTCCTGTGTGTTAATTGTCAGAATCAGGATTTCCAGGATTTGAGGATTTTCAGGATAAAATTAATATTCTCTTCGTGTGTTCCTGTGTGTTATGTTTCGCGCAAAGTCGCAAAGGAGCAAAGACGCAAAGAAGAAAGTAACTGTGAGAATAATAGAAAATTATCAAAATCTCATCATTCAATTACAATCAAACATCCTGTTAATCCTTTAATCCTGGATATCCTGATTCAGACATTCTTTGTTCCTTTGCTTGAGATAATTATGAATTAGTTAAGCTTCATTGCTGCTGAATCTTTCTAATATTTTCCAAAGTCATTTGATATGCTCCTAGATTTCCTTGTTGCTGAAAGAGGTTTGCAGCTTGCTGTAAGTCACTAATTGCCCCCTGTTTATCTCCCAAAGCATAACGGGCAACACCCCGGTTATAGTAGGATTCAGTAAAGTTAGGATTAATCTTGATTGCTTGGCTATAATCTTGGATTGCTTCTTGGTTAGCTCCTGATTTACGATAGTCATTTCCCCGGTTGTAGTAGGCTTGGGCTAAGTTAGGATTAAACTTGATAGCTAGGGTGTAATCATCTATTGCTCCTGGCTTATCTCCTAATTCCTTACGGACAACTCCCCGGTTGTTGTAGGCTTGGGCTAAGTTAGGATTAAACTTGATAGCTAGGGTGTAATCATCTATTGCTCCTTGCTTATCTCCTAATTCCTTACGGACAATTCCCCGGTTGTAGTAGGCATCAGCATCGTTAGGATTAATCTTGATAGCTTGGTTGAAATCATCTATTGCTCCTGGCTTATCTCCTAATTCCTTACGGACAATTCCCCGGTTGTAGTAGGCTTTGTCATAGTTAGGATTAAACTTGATAGCTAGATTGTAATCATCTATTGCTCCTGGCTTATCTCCTAATTCCTCACGGACAATTCCCCGGTTGTTGTAGGCTAGGGCATAGTTAGGATTAAACTTTATAGCTAGGTTGAAATCATCTATTGCTCCTTGCTTATCTCCTAAATCCTTACGGACATTTCCTCGGTTGTAGTAGGCTTTGTCATAGTTAGGATTAATCTTGATAGCTTGGGTGAAATCATCTATTGCTGCTTGTTTATCTCCTAAATCCTTACGGACATTTCCCCGGTTGTTGTAGGCTTCGGCAAGGTTAGGATTAAACTTGATAGCTAGATTGTAATCATCTATTGCTCCTGGCTTATCTCCTAATTCCTTACGGAC
>Ga0208698_100001_pt1 | contig 100493 bp, 90 predicted proteins | sample LakMenEpi20Aug08_FD_150717 | JGI IMG/M metagenome (GOLD analysis project Ga0208698, IMG submission 150717) | Freshwater microbial communities from Lake Mendota, WI - 20AUG2008 deep hole epilimnion (SPAdes) | ecosystem: Environmental > Aquatic > Freshwater > Lake > Epilimnion/Euphotic zone ... | reverse complement strand
TCCCCCCTTTACAAGGGGGGACTAAGGGGGGTAGCAATGTGATGAAAATTACGGAATACCACTTTTCAAACATCCTCTAAGAGAGATTGCGCGAAATAATTGTCTGAATCAGGATATCCACCGATTAAAGGATTAACATTGAGGTAAAAGATAAGAGAGCGATCGCAGTATAATGTAAATAACTTTTACCCTATATTTCTATGACATTAACGGAAATTTTACCATCACTGCAAAAATTATCTCATCAAGAAAAAATCAAAGCTATTCAATTTTTAGCCACAGAATTAGCTAGAAATGAACAAAATTCAGATTTGCTTGAAAATGGTAAAACTTATGAAGTTTGGTCGCCTTATGATGCTTTTGCAGCGGAGAAAACTTTAACTGATATGTTACAGGAACATTTACAACCAAAAACAACTAAATGACATTAAAAAAACGCTGGCAATTTATTGAAAAATCGAATTCTTTAGGGGAAACTAGCTTAGTTCCTTATATTCCTTTGCGCTTATCATATCTAGGTCGCGCTTCGCTATCGCTCAAAAAAAGTTATAATTTAGAAAATACTCTTGATTAATATCTTATGCTAACTACATACACCGCAAAATATACCAAAATAAATAGTGGATATATGGGACAACTGATTGAATGGCAAGAAATCATTACCGAAGGAGAAACACTAGAAATCTGTAGAGCTATGTTACAAGATGCACTCAAAGAAATGATTCTTGCCTATCATCAGCAAAATAAAGAAATTCCCACAGGAAACTCTTTACTTGAACAAATTCCTGTAGAAGTATAATCATGTCCGTAAAACGAAAAGATTTAATTAAGTATTTGGAAGAAAATGGATTTTATTTATTGCGGGAAGGTGGCAATCATTCTATTTATACTAATGATGTAAAAACCATTCCCGTCAAAAGACATCGTGCAATTGATAGCTGCGCTCGCCGTAGGCATCGCATTACTGCCAATGCAATTTGTAAACAAGCTGATTTATTACCTAAATTTTAAACCTTATGGTCTAATTCTTCTATACTTTTGATCACTTCTACCAATCTCTGAAGATGTCCTAACTCATGGGTAGCCATTACAGATATTCTAATCCGGCTGGTGCTAACTGTGGGGGGACGAATGGCTGGGGCAAAAATTCCTGATTCTCGCAAATGCTTTCCGGCTGTTAATGCGGCTGCTGCACTAGATAATTGAAAACATAATATCGGCGATTCTGTGGGTAATAATTTTAAATTAGGTAAATTCTCTGTAATTAATTGTTTTAAATAATTGACATTTTGCCAAAGTTGCGATCGCCTTTCCGGTTCTTCTTGCACTATCTTCATAGCGGCTATTGCTGCTGCTGTGTCTGCGGGAGAAAGGGCGGTGGTATAAATCCAACTGGGGGCGCGATTGCGTAAAAAGTCAATCAGGGAGCTACTTCCGGCTACATATCCGCCTAAACTTCCCAAGGCTTTACTTAATGTGCCAATTTGAATTAATTCCCTCCCTGTACACCCAAAATGTTCTACACAGCCAGCGCCAGTTTTTCCCATCACTCCCGTAGCATGAGCTTCATCGAGCAGTAGCATACTCCTAAATTCTTCAGCTAAATCTAGCAGTTGGGGTAATGGACATAAATCACCATCCATGCTAAAGACGCTATCAGTGATGATCAAACAGCGGCGAAAATTTTTCCTGTGTTCCCGTAACTTTTCTTGCAGTACTGCAGTACCACCGTGCGGATATTCCATGACAGTTGCACCGCTGAGAATTGCTCCCTTTTTTAAGCTGGAATGATTATATTGATCAGATAAAATTAAGTCTCTTTTGCCGACTATGGCGGCGATTGTCCCTAAATTAGCTAAATAACCAGAACTAAATACTAATGCGTCTTGGGTTTGTTTAGTAGATGCGATTGCCTGTTCTAATTCTCTATGTATTTCTCGATGTCCACTGAGTAATCTAGAACCTGTACTACCAGTGCCGAATTGTTGAATAGCAGTAATGGCGGCTGTTTGGAGGCGTTCATCTCCTGCTAGTCCTAAGTAATCATTACTGGCAAAATTAATAACCTCTTGCCCAGATAAGACCACAGTTGCACCGGGTCGGCTGTGAATAGTTTGCACGGAACGATACCAGTCAGCCCGATGAATAGTGGCGAGAGATTCATTTATCCAAGCATAGGGATTATTATTGATCATGAATTAGGAACACTCTACTTCACTACTGCTAAGATAGGCGATCGCTTGTCTAATCCAATCTTCCACATAAGCATTTTTAGGTAAACCAATATTTTCGCTAACTGTGTGCAAAGCGTGACTGACTTCATGGGCAGTATATCCCAAAGCAAAGAGAGTCATTTGCACCTCTTCTAACATTCCTGCTGCAGGTCCCCCTGTAGCCACGAAGAAGCCCGCCGATTTACGCCATTCAATCAATTTACTCTTGAGTTCTAAACAGATGCGTTCAGCGGTTTTCTTGCCCACTCCTGGAGCTTGAATCAGCATTTGCACATTAGCAGCGACAATAGCTTGGACTAACTCTGGTAATTCCATTGTATCCAAGAGAGCGATCGCCAAAGCAGCACCAATACCGCTAACACTGAGCAAATGGCGAAATAAATCCCGTTCAGAAGGAGAAGAAAAACCATAAAGCATGGGTACTTCTTCCCGAATCTGATAATGGGTAAAAATTTGGATCACATCCCCAGTTGAGGTTAACTGCTTGGACAAGCGTTGGGGAATTTGCAAATCATATCCCGTACCATTGACTTCTAAAGTCAAGATGACACGATTAGGAGTAATAGCTTGAATACCCGCAACGATACCTTTAAGATAACTAATCATTTTAGAAAACCAAAATATTTTAAACCTTCCATAATTCCAGCAGCACAACGGTTCTGAGCGAGGTAACGGTAGTCCGCAGGATGTTGATAATACCATTGAAGCAACTCTGGACGAGCATTCCCCACAATAATTCCCCGTTCCTCACCGATAGCAAATAAAGCAATATCATTACCCGAATCGCCACAAACAACAGTCTGCTCCACTGCAAATTTCCACTTGAGTCGCAAAAACCGCATTGCTTGACCTTTATCGCTGGTATAGGGTAAAATGTCAAGGTCAATTTCACTACTATAAATTAACTTTACATTGAGTTGAGATTTTTGCAACTCGGCCTTAAGTCGTGGTAAGATACCAGATAGTTCCCCATTCAGAAAAAAACTCACCTTGAAAGGACGTTGTTCTGTGTCAGGTTGTGGCTCTAATTCTGGGAACTGCTTAGTAATAGATAGGATTTTTTCCCTATCCCAGCCTTGAGAAAGAATGCTTGACCATTCTAGATCATAATTTTCACTACCATCCAAATATATTTCCGTACCCACAGAAAGAACCAAAGCATCAGGTAAAAACAGATTTTTCTCCCGTTGCAGTTGTCGATAGAGGACAGGCGATCGCCCTGTGGAGTAAACTATCTTTGTCCCATATTCTTGACGATGCTGTTGCAAGCGATCGCTCAATAACCATAATGCCTGATCATCGCCCACAAATGTATGATCTAAATCGGTGACAAATAAAAACTTAGTCACAGTCAACTCCCTTTGTGAAATTAATTCACAGAAAGTGTATGCGGTTTTGACACATATCGGAGAATTTTATAGACAGCAAACCCGGAAAACTAGCTGAGAGCATAAGGTTGACTTAATCAAAAAATATTTTCTCTAACCCCTTGCCAAACTTAAAACCTGCTGCTATTATAGTTGAATGTGGGGCAAAAACGGGTCGATGTCCGAGTGGTTAATGGAGACGGACTGTAAATCCGTTGGTTTACGCCTACGCTGGTTCAAATCCAGCTCGGCCCATATCCCGCAGATGTTAGGAATGATAATTGCTGTGTACTGGTAGATACACGGCAGTTATGCATCTTAATTTTAGTTTAATTTTCGCCCGTGTGGCTCAGTGGTAGAGCACACCCTTGGTAAGGGTGAGGTCACGAGTTCAATCCTCGTCACGGGCTTTTTAAAATGACGAAAAATCAATACCTCTGGCTTGGTTTAGCACTAAACAGAAAACTCTCTTAAAAAATCGTACCAAGTTCGTAAGTACCTGGACAGAATTAATTACACAAATAAATAACATAATATATTAAGATACAAGAGTAGTTATATTAATTCTAATTAAAATGATATTTATTCGAGAAATCAATCCTCTTTCAGCCAAATTGCTAGAGCGAATTTATCGCCGAAGTCGACATCATCAAGTTCGTCAAAGAGCGCGTTGTCTATTACTAGCGAATCAAGGGGTAAAAGTCGAAGAACTTATGAAAATTTTTCAAGTAAGTTATAAAACAATTTATAACTGGTTCGATAGATGGGAATTAGATAGTATGATGGGATTGTATAATAAACCAGGTAGGGGATGTAAATCAAAATTTAATACAGAGCAAAAAGAAAAAATTAGAGAATTTGTAAAACAAGAACCAAGACAGTTAAAACAGGTAGCGCAAAAGGTGAAAGAAGAATGGGGAATTATATCAAGCAAGAAAACAATTCAGAGAATATTAAAATACTAAAGATGAGTTGGTATCAGATGCGTCGAGGGATAGGAGGAGAACTACCAACCCATATATATCAACAGAAAAAGGTACAACTAGAAGAATTTCAACGATTGGATGAATGATCATTTAAAAAAATGCCGCCGACGGGCTAAACTGCGTAAATAGCGATAAATTAACCAAGCTAAAAATCCTAACCCAAAATTGAATAATATTTCCTGAAATATAAACCAGAAAATTGTCGGCTCAAACCAAAGTTTCCACCGCAAAGGACTAATTTTTCTAGCTAGAATCAATAATCCAAATAGAGCATTTCCACCCAGTATTAGTATTATTAATACTAAACCCTTTTGCCTAGTTCGCGCGGAGGATGTGTAACCAGAAATTAATAATAAAGGGTCTTTACCTTGGAGTTTTCCTAGCAGTCGTTCTAATCGCCAAAACATCCACAATAACAAAGATAAACATAATGGTTGGGTAAATCCTCTAGAAATAGATAAAACATTAACTAAAGCATGAGAAAAAACAGAATTTAACCAAGCTGTAAAAATCAAATTCCGATTCTGGTTAAACCTTCCACGGGCAGAAATAGATATTGCTAAAGCGTATCCCCAAGGGGCAGAAAACATCCCATGGACTGGAGTACCAATACTGCGTTCTAGAATTGAAGATGTGCCATGAGATAGATAAATCCAGGTTTCTTCGGCTGTGAACCCTAAAGCTACCGCTATGGTAAACAGAAAAACTGTAGTAGCTCGTAGATGATAATGACGTTGTAAATAGCACAGGGGAAGAATCACAGCTAGGAATTTACAACCTTCTTCAATGGGAGCTATCGCTAATATTTGCCGAAAAACGATACCAGAAAAATGACGCTGTATCTGTTGCCAGTCTAAAACCCGGTTAGCAATAGTTTCCATAACCGATTCTAGGCCAAGAGCCAAAAAACCAGATATAGCGCCAATAATGAACAAAACTAGTAAATTTAACAGGGGTGGGGCAGCAGGGGTTCTGCGGTAGTAAAACCACAAAAACAGGAGGGGGGGAATAACTGCCCACAGGACTAGAGATAAATTAGACACTCACCTGAGCAATGATAGTACGATGGCGGGGACTATTGCTAGTAATAGTAGGAGTTAGGAAACCTGCCTCAATTAAGGCCTGTTCAATATCCAAACTAAAATATTCATCTAAATAAGGTTCGGTGCTTTTGAGCAGCGTCAACATATAAGTTGGCAGTTTTGCGTAAATTTCTGATTTGGGATTCATATCCATAATTGCTAGGTGGCCACCGGGGCGCAAAATACGTCTAACTTCAGCAAAAATCCTGTGAGTGGCTGATTGGGGTAATTCATGAAACATCAGAAAAATGGAAACTAAATCAAAGGAAGCATCTGCTAGTCCTGTAGATTCCCCTTGACCATGTACCCAGTGAATTTCGGCTTGATGTTGTTGACTACGATAATTAGCTACAGCTAAAAAATAGGCAGATAAGTCTAAACCAGTTATTTTGGCTTGGGGATAAACTGCTTGCAAGGCAAAGGTACTTAATCCCACAGCACACCCTAAGTCTAGTATATTTTGTGGTTGAGGAGAAATTTGGGCAGTTAAAATATTGTGATAACTTTGACGTAGTTTAGCATCACCTTGGGCTGCTGGTTGACCCCAAATACTGGCATGGACAGACTGAGCAGCTACTTCTAACTCAAAAGCCGCTTGCCAACTTAAATTTCCCCCGTCGTAGGCATGAAATGGCCGCAAATAGTATTCTGGATAATTAAGCTGGGGATTTTCTACTGTAGCCAAATCATTTGTCCAATCACGCTCTTGCAGTTGCTCAATTTCCTCTGTCCAGGATACACCTATACTGTAGGCGCGTTTAATTATCATCTTTCTGGCTTGATTTTTGGCAAGATTGGCTAAGGGTTTAATAGCCAAGATCCCATTGACGAAACGGGAGGCCAAATCTGGCGTAGTCTTGATGGTGGTCGTCATAAATCAATTTTCTTTTTGACACTCCTTTTAAGTTTACATTTAAATTCATCACAAATGAGCAAACCAATTGAAGTTCGCAATCCCCGCACGGGTAAATTTGATTATGTTATTGTTCCTCCCCCACCAAAATTACTTTCCCAGCAATGTCACCGTCTGCGGAGGGGGCAAACTATCTGGCAAAAATTAGCTATTGAGGAGAGAATTGCCGCTTTAAAGGCATGGAAACAAGCTATATTATCAGACCGGACCCAATTAACAGAAGCTTTGGTTAGTGATACAGGTAGATTATCAACATCAGTTTTAGAAATAGATTCATTCCTGGCTAATATTGATAAATGGTGTAATATTGTTCCCCAATTATTACAAAATACTGCTAAAAATACATCTATTCCTTTTATTTCTTTACAACAAACTGCTGTTCCTTATGGTCTTGTTGGGGTAATTAGTCCTTGGAATTTTCCTCTATCTTTGTCTACAGTTGATACAATTCCTGCTTTATTAGCTGGTTGTGCGGTGATAGTTAAACCCAGTGAAATTACTCCTCGGTTTGTCGCTCCTTTAATGATGACTCTGAATACTATTCCGCAATTACGAGATGTGTTAAATTTTGTGGAAGGAGCAGGACAAACAGGTGCAGCTTTAATTGAAGATGTAGATTTAATTTGTTTTACAGGGAGTCTAGAAACTGGGCGTTTAGTAGCTGAAAATGCGGCAATTAATTTTATTCCCGCTTTTTTAGAATTGGGTGGAAAGGACCCAGCTATTGTTTTGGAATCAGCAGATTTAGATTTAGCAACTTCAGCAATTTTGTATGCCTCTGTAGCTAATACAGGACAGTCATGTTCAGCAATTGAAAGAATTTATGTTGCTGAATCTATTTTTGAAGAGTTTTATCATCAATTGATTACTAAAGCTCATCAATTAAGTCTAGCATACCCAACTATTGAAAGTGGTGAAATTGGTCCGATTATTTCTGAAAAACAAGCTGCTATTATTAATGATCATTTACAAGATGCTATTTCCAAAGGGGCAGTAATTCACTGTGGTGGTAAAGTGGAAGAATTAGGTGGTGGTTGGTGGTGTCGTCCTACGGTTATGACTGAAGTTAACCATTCTATGAAAATCATGTCTGAAGAAACCTTTGGACCAATTATGCCTGTGATGTCTTTTGCTAATATTGAGGAAGCTATCAATTTAGCTAATGATTCTATTTATGGACTTAGTGCGGCTGTATTTGCGGAATCAGAAGAACTAGCTATGGAAGTTGCTAATAAAATAGAGGTTGGTGTGATTAATATTAATGACGCAGGATTAACTTCATTAATTAATGAGGGAGATAGAAATGCTTTTAAATTTTCTGGACTGGGAGGTTCACGTATTGGTACAATAGGTTTAAATCGCTTCTTACGAAAAAAAGCATTTTTGACAAAAACTAACTCTCATAAAGACCCTTGGTGGTTTAGTAATTTAGAATAGTTATTAAAAATTTACTTTATCAGGGATAAAGTTTAACTAAACTTTAATTAAATATACAATTAAAAATGCGATCGCTTTTTTGTGCAACTCTATGGTATAATTAGGAAAAATGGCTTTCCACATTCCCTATTTCTGATTTCTTCCCTACACCACACGCAAACCTAAAATCATTAAATCCCTTTCCACTCCGTCCAAATCAGCAATTTTTGGTAAGTTTCCCCAAACTTGAAAACCAAACCAAGCAAATAACTTTAAACTAGGTTGATTATGGGCGAAAATGAAACCAACTAACGACTTTAAACCTAAGTTTGGACTTTCCTCAATGGCTTTTTCTAAAAGTTGTTTTCCTAAACCCTGTCCTTGAAATTTTGGGGAAATGTAAATACTGATTTCCGCTGTAGAATAATAAGCTGGTCTACCATAGAATGATTGAAAACTCAACCATCCAGCAATTACCCTGTCTGTTTCAATTACCCATAGGGGACGTTGGGAGGGGACTCGTCCTTTAAACCAAGCGAGACGACTTTCCACAGATACGGGTTCTAAATCAGCGGTGGCCATACGACTAGGAACAGCAGCATTGTAAATAGCGACAATAGCGGGTAGGTCGCTTTCTGTAGCGTGACGGATAATCATTGCTGATATTGGGTACCAAGTTTTTGATAAAATAATACTTCCAAATAATACAGCTTTAAGAGGTCACTGGCCGATAATTTTTTTAAAACCGGACCCGGTACAATTCAAATAATTCTCCTAATTGCTGTTTAACAATTTTAGCACCTCCAGCTTTAATTATTTTTTCCCATTTTGAAATCGGTTCAAGAAACACCTCCGCACCTAAATAAGTTTCCAGTACAGCCCAATCTTCTGCTAAAGGTTGTTCTGAATTGAGAATATCAAAAACAAAATGTCCTCCTGGTTTTAATACTCGTTTGACTTCTAATAAAACAGCATTCCAATATTCTAGAGGAAAATAGCAACTAAATCCTGTAGCAATTACTAAATCAAATTGATCTTCTGGATATTTTAAATGGTGAGATGGTCCTAATTCTACACCTTTAAACAGTTTGGAATTTAATTGTGAACCACGGGAATTAAGAGTATCTTTAGCTATATTACTAATTTCTTGTCCATAAAAGAATGCTTGCCAATCTCTCCAAGGATAGATTAAAAAGCTAAAACCGCAACCAATATCTAAACAATGTTGATTTTTTTGAGGTTGAGCAATTTCCCAAAATGGTGAAACTATTCTATCATTTAATCTACCATTAATCCATTCCCGAAATATTGGCATTGCTTCTATTTCTTCGGGGACAGCAAATTTTTGATTTTGATATTGGTGATTAAAACGATATGCTATTTGTGCTATTCTTTCTTGCCATTTATCTGAAGAATAGTTGTTTGTTTGATAAGTATTAACAGGAGAATTTTTAGACATTTATTACTTTGGTAATGGGTAATTGGTAATGGGTAAAAATATTTACCCTGGTATAATTCAGTAATTTATATCTTGACATAATTTATAGTAAACCGTCGTATTAATACTGAGAGGATGTCTAAAAAAATGGTGAATACTTTGAAAGCAGCCTCTAAGTATAACAGCGAATTCTCGGCGGTCATAACTTATGATAATAGAATTTAGCGCGGTTGTCTCCCAGCTTATTGAATACGCGCCCCAAGCTCGTCAACTGATTATTACACAAGCTCAGAAAAATGAGACCGTTATCAAAGTCCTACAAAAATTAAACCTAAATCCTACACAAATCCCGGATGAGGTTGATACAGTTTACGCTTATACTCTTGTAGAGTATGGCGTTTACAAGCATGAAGCTATCTTGAAGCTGTTACAACAAAAAACAGTTAAGGATGATTTTTGGCGTGCTTACAGTAATAATTCTCCCTTTGAATTTGTAACTAGTATTCGCAATTTCCTGAGTGAAAATATTGATTTAAACAAAAGTATAATCCAAGCAAATACTAACATATCATCAGAATTAGAGCAATTTGGTCAAATTTTTGTTTCTGTGGCTAAACGCACAAAATCTGATAAGTATTTACCCTATCCAGACTGGGACTTAGATGTTTACCCTAAAGAGTTTAAAGCCACAATTTCCGAAAAAACTCGCTTATTTTCCGGTCGTGAGTTTGTATTTGAGAAAGTTCGAGAATTTTTCAGGAACAAGGACAGGGGTTATTTTACCATAGTTGGAGATGCTGGTATGGGAAAAAGTGCCATTGCAGCCAAATTGATTAAAGACTATCGGTTTCCTTGTTATTTTAACATTTTTGCAGATGGACGGAATACACCAGAACAGTTTTTAGCCAGTATTCGTAAACAATTGATTAATCGTTATTCATTACAAAATGCAGATAACGATAATTTGAGTGCCTTAATTCAAAAAGTTAGTGAGAAATTAACTCAAAACAACGACCCATTAATTATTGTTATTGATGCTTTAGATGAGGTAAAACAAGAGGGACGTGATAATCTATTAAGTCTACCACAAAATCTGCCAAAGGGAGTCTATTTTTTATTAACTAGAAGACCCTATAATCTGGAAACAAAACGTTTAAGTTTATCTCCAGATACTCCTAGAGATGAGTTGGATTTGAGAAATGATCAATATACTCAGTTGAGTAATGATGATGTCAGAAAATATATTCCTTTATTCATAGAAAAGGATAAAGAATATGGAGAAAATCTGAGACAATGGATTCAAGATCACAATATTAATCAAGTTCACTTTGTGGATATAGTAGCAGCTAAAAGTGAAAATAATTTCATGTATTTGCGCTATATTTTACCAGGAATTGCTAAGGGTGAATATAGGGATTTGCAACTAGAAAGATTACCGGAAGGACTTCAGGATTATTATCAAGTTCACTGGTCAGGAATGGGAATGGAAGAAGAAGCTAATCAAATAAAAGTCAAGATATTGTATGTCTTGGTAGATATAGGTATTGTTTCTCCAAAGTTGATTGCGGAAATTCTTGATCAAGACGAGTATGAAGTACGAGTAGTATTAAATGATTGGGTGGAATATTTAACCAAAAAAGAAAGTTTAGAAGACGACAAAAAATACTATCAATATAGTATTTATCACCGCAGCTTTTTGGATTTTTTAAAAGACAAAGATGAGTTAAATCCTGGACGGAAAATCCTTAAAGAAGTTAAAAAAAGTATAGCTGATTATCTATTAAGGGAGATGGCATAATATGGGTAAAATTGCCTCAAAATTAAAATCGAAAGATTTAGAATTTGTCAAGTTATATTTATCTGAATTTCCTGCGAGGGTATTAATAGCAGATGCAGATCAATACTATAATACTCTCATGGATTTTGATTTTATTTTTCTCAAGATTCAACATCCTGATTTGAGCATAGAATCTTTAATTATGGATTATACTTTAATTGATGATCTAAACAATAGCAATAGACTTAAACCAGAAGAAATCACAAATCTGGAATTAGTCAGACGTGCGCTTCAGTTATCAAGCCATATTTTGAAGCAGGACAAAAACCAATTAGCAGCGCAATTATGGGGAACATTACAGTGTTTCCCTCAGCAACCAATTAAGAATCTCTTAAAAAGTGCATCTAAGAGTCATAATGTTTGGTTGCGCCCAATTACGGCCAGTCTCAGAAATGGCAATTTATTGGCTAATTTCACAGGTCATGAAAAGTGGGTAAATTCAGTATCTATCACTGAAGATGGTAAAAAGGCAGTTTCTGGTGCTTCAGATAACAGTTTGAAACTCTGGGATTTGCAATCTGGTAAGATAATTCATAATTGGGAAAATGACGACTGGATAACAGCCGTAGCAATTACCCCAGACGGGAAAACAGTCATTTCTGGTTCTCGTAATAAAACTTTAAAATTGTGGAATGCAGAAACGGGTAAACCTGTGTTATCCTTAGAAGGTCATGACTCCTGGGTAACAGCCGTAGCAATCACTCCAGACGGAAAAATGGCCATTTCTGGTTCAGATGATCATACCCTCAAGTTCTGGCATTTAGATTTAGATAACAAAAAAGCTACTTGCATTCACACTTTGAAAGGCCACAAAGATGCAGTTAGAGCCGTAGCAATTACTCCCAATGGAAAAATAGCTATTTCTGGTTCTCGTGATAATAACTTAAAATTGTGGAACTTGCAGAATGGTGAAGAAATTCGTACTCTAGAAGGTCACACAGGCTGGGTAAGAGCCATAGCAATTACCTCTAATGGAAAAAAGGCCATTTCTGGTTCACTAGATCATACCATAAAATTATGGAACTTGCAAACAGGTGAAGTAATTCGCACCCTCACAGGTCACAAAGGCTCTATAGGGGCTATATCCATGACCCCAGATGGGAAAATTGCTGTTTCTGGTTCAGATGATCATAATCTGAAGTTGTGGGATTTAGACAAAGGTAAAGAAATTCTTACCCTCAGAGGTCATAGTGACAAAGTTAGAGGGGTTGCTATCACTCCAGACAGGGAAAGAGCTATTTCCGCCTCCGATGATTATACTCTAAAGCTTTGGGATTTGGACAGCAGTAAAAAATCTTCAGATAGAGGCCATAATAATTCGGTAAGAGTAGTAATTCTCACTCCAGATGGCAAAAAAGCCGTTTCTGCTGCTGATGATTGTACTCTAAAGCTTTGGGATTTACAAACAAATCAGGTAATTTTTAGCTTTGAAGGTCATACTCGTCCTATCAAAGCATTAGTGATGAGTCATGACGGAAAAACTGTCATTTCCGGCTCAGATGATCATACTCTCAAACTGTGGGATTTAGACACAGGTAAAGAAATCTATACCTTTATTGGTCATAAGGACTGGGTAACGACCTTAGCAATTAGTCCAGACGGGGAAAAAGCCATTTCCGCTTCCCGGGATAATACCCTCAAACTGTGGAATTTGCGAACAGGTCAGGAAATCAATACTTTCCTTGTTGATAGTCCTATTAGTTCTTGTACATTTTCTCCAGATGGTTTTACTATTATAGCAAAGGAGGAATCAGGACGGGTACATTTTTTGCGATTGGAAGTAAATTAAAATCAGGTGAAAACTATCACAGATATTCCCAGATATATCCCGGAATTTAGACAACTAATTACCGAAAAAAATCGTGAATTTGTCGGTCGTGAATTTGTCTTCAATGCTATTGAAAACTTTCTCCATAAATGTCACCGAGGCTATTTTACCATAATCGGTGAACCTGGTATTGGCAAAAGTTCTATTCTTGCTCATTATGTTAGCCAAAATCCAGGAGTCCTTTATTACAATGTGGAACTAGCTGGTAAAAGCCATCCTGCTGAATTTTTGACTAATATTTGTACTCAATTACGAGAAATTGCTCAATATCAAGGTATTAAAAACTTACCATCTAATTTTTCTGATGCTAGTACGGAAAATAGTAGTTTTTTGTCTTCTTTATTACAACAAGTCAGCGATAAACTAAATTTAGAACAACGATTGATCATTGTTATAGATGCCTGTGATAAAATTAACATGAATCAGCAAACAAGAGGTGCAAATATATTTTATTTACCTCGTTATCTTCCTGAAAAGGTGTATTTTATTCTCAGTCGTCGTCCATTTGTAAAAGATAAATCAGGTTTATTAATTGAAACACCTTGGGAATCTTTAGATTTGTCAAATTACCCGGAACAAAATCGTCTTGATATTCAAAAATATCGGCAAAATTATTTGAATACTCACAATATTGATCATCAATTATTAACACAAATTACTGAGGAAGAAAGTAATTTTATGTATGTTAAGGAAATTTTAACTGCTGGTAATCATCAGGTTGATAGTGATCATTTACAAACTTATTATCAACAGCATTTAGATAAAATGAATTTAATGACTAATAAACAACAGAAAATGGCTTCTCTGGTATTAACTATGTTGATAGAAGCAGCACCAATATCTGTGGAAACAATAGCCGCAAGATTAGATGTAGATGAATATGATGTTAAGGTAATTTTAGATAAATGGCGAGAATTTCTGCATTTAGAATCAACAAGCACAGGAATCAATTATAGTCTTTATCATCGCAGTTTTCGTAATTGGTTAACACAGATAAATTAAAATTTTCAAGGGTGTTGGAAAAGTTGTAAAGTTTACGTACCAACCTCTCTTTAAACCTCTTCTTGTCAAATAGATAAATATATGCGATTTGACAAATAGTGAGTATGAAATGAGCTTCATAAGTGTTAGGCTTTTGCTAATAAAGGTGCAGCAGCTAGGAGGGTTTGGGTATAAGGGTGTTGGGGATGGGCAAAAATTTGTTTAGTCTCTCCTATTTCCACTATTTTACCACTATTCATAACCGCAATGCGATCGCATAAAAACCGTGCTAACCATAAATCATGGGTAATAAACAAGTAGGTTAAATCAAATTCTGCTTTTAATTGTAACATCAAATCAAGAACTTGTGTTTGTACACTTGCATCTAACATACTCACCGGTTCATCACATATTATCAGTTTTGGACGAGTTATTAAAGCCCGGGCTATAGCTACCCGTTGTTGTTGTCCTCCGGATAAATCAGCAGGATAACGATGATAATATGATTCTGCTGGAGTTAAACCAACTTTTTCTAACATCCATAAAACCCGTTCTTTGGCTTTTTCAGCATTAGCTAAATTATGAATTAATAAAGGATCTGTGATACTTTGTCCTACGGTCATAGCTGGATTTAAACAAGCATGAGGATCTTGAAATATCATTTGAATTTGTCTGCGCGAAGAACGGATTTCTTGACGGGATAAACTAGTTAATTCCTGTCCTAAAAATTCCACTTTTCCTGATGTGGGACTGATCAATTGTAAGATAGTTCTCGAAAGTGTACTTTTCCCACAACCAGACTCTCCTACTAATCCCAAAATCTCCCCAGAATACAATTCTAAATTAATGTCATCTACGGCTTTAACTATTTGACATTCTTCTTTAAATATTCTTTCAATAAAATTCGGTTCTATAGTATAATACTGTTTGAGTTCTGTAATTTTGAGAATGGGATTTACCTTTTCTATTCTCTGTTCTTCGTTCTCCGTTTCCTCTTGTTGTTGAATATGTAAAGCTGCTTTTAATAACGATTGAGTATATTCATGTTGAGGGTGAGCAAATACAGTTTCCGTTTTCCCCATTTCTACCATTTTACCCTGATACATTACCCCAATGCGATCGCAATATTCCCCCACTAAGGCTAAATCATGGGAAATTAACAATAATCCCATATTTTCTTCCCCACATAATCGGGTTAATTCTTGAAGAATTTGAGCAGAAACAGTTACATCTAAACTAGTTGTTGGTTCGTCCGCAATAATTAATTTAGGACTCAATAACAAAGCTAACGCAATAGCTACCCGTTGACGCATTCCTCCGCTAAATTCGTGGGGATACTGATGCCAACGAGTAGAGGGAATTTTTACCTTGTCTAAAGTTGCTAAAGCTATTTTCTTCGCTTCCTGCTTAGATAACCCTGAAATATGGGCTTGTAAAGTTTCAATACAATGATTGCCAATAGTCATCAATGGGTCAAGGCGCGTCATGGGATCTTGAAAAATCAAAGCTACCTCTTCACCACGAAACTTTTGCATCTCAGATTTTGTGAGATCTAATACAGGTTGTCCCTGAAAATTCACCAATCCTTCAACGCGACTAGAGGTAGGTAATAAACGCATTATCGCCCTACCAATGGTTGATTTACCACAACCAGATTCTCCTACCAATCCCATTCTTTCACCAGACTGGAGAATAAAAGATACATCATCAACAGCCCAGTTTTCTCCTTCCCCACTGCGTTGAGGGTAAGCTACACGGAGATTTTCAACGCTAAATAAAGTTTTATTCATAAATAGTTAAATAAGTTATTTTATAAAGTTGCTAATTGTAACATAATTTCTGTGGTGATTTTCAGGTTATACCCAAAATGGTTATAGACTTTTGTAACGTTACGAAAAACCTAGACTTTTAGTGGTTTATTAGCAGTGCTAAACTCTTACCAGCAGAATCAAATAATTAAACCATTCTGAGTATAACACAGATTAAGAATCAGATTCCCGACTTCTCATCGGGGATCTGAAAGACATTAAAAATCAACTCCGCGTTTCAATTCCACACCTTGATTTGCGTAATGTTTATGACAATAAACCTCAGAGTGAATACTAGCTAAATCAAAATAGGCAGGTTGATTTTGACAGCGGCCTGTAATAATAACTTCCGTATCACGAGGTTTGCGTAACAAGGCTTGGACAATGGGATCAACAGGTAACAATTCTAAATCAACCGTAGGATTGAGTTCATCGAGAATAATAGTTTTATACACACCAGAAGCAATGGCAATTTTGGCAATTTCCCAGCCTCTTTCCGCTTCTATATAGTCTAGGTCTTGACGGGAATTTCGCCAAACAATAGCATCACGTCCACAACGTTGATGATCTACCACTTCGGGATAAGACTGCTGCAAAGCGGCTATGGCTGCATCTTCAGTATAACCACTGCCACCTTTGAGCCACTGCATAATTAATACACGAGTTGACCCAGGATGATTAATACCTCTACCGATAGCTTGCAAAGCTTTACCCAGAGCGCTAGTAGATTTACCCTTACCAGCACCTGTATAAATTTCAATCCCTTCAATGAACAGTGCTGCGGCCGTGGGGTGGTGGTGGGGCTTCATTTCCGAATGCAAATCCGCAATATCCAATAGTTGTGGCGGTGCGGCGCGTCCAGTCGTGATGATTTCTAATTCTTGGGGTTTAGATTTTAAAGTATTTATGACTTCATTTACGGATAGCAAACCTAAATCCAAAACCGGGTTAATTTCGTCCAAAACCACTACTGAGTATAACCCGGAAGCGATCGCACCTTTGGCTACATCCCAACCCCTCGCAGCTTCTGTTCTGTCAAAAGGTGTAATTTGATCATGGCCAAAAAATTCGGCTCTCCCGGTGCGAACTTGATCAATTAAATGGGGAAACCCGCGCTGTAAAGCCGTTATTGCTCCATCTTCATCATAATCTCGTTCTGGACCTTTCAAAAACCGCAGTAATAAAACGCGGTTAGAATCACTGGGGGTATTAATTCCCAACCCAATCGAGCGCAAAACCACCCCTAAAGCCGCTTGGGACTTACCTTTCCCAAGACCATCATAGACGTGAATTTGACCCGTAAGCCGCTCAGACCGCACTTGCGCTGTACGAATACCGATACCGTTCCTTGTCATCTTTTGAAAAGCTATAAAGTGGCAATTCCTTATCTTAACTAAAGTAGAGCCTAGTATGTGCGATTTTTGCCTACGTATTTAAGTTTAAAAGATGTATCAATAAAATTAATCTAAATATCCGGTTACACTCAGAGTATAAATGTCAGAAAAATGAGATAATTAGCGATGATCCGTATTCTTTCAGTTATACTTTGTTCAACTGGGTCGAAAAAACTTAATCACAAGAAACCAGTGGTCTAACTTCTAAAATCTTCTTGTTGTCACCATTATGTCTGATGAATTATCACTACCCATAATTTTGCCCGTTGGGGCGATATTTTTTGAGATATTATTCTTACTAGCTGCTATTCCCATAGAAGCTTGTGTGCTAAATAGATGGCTAAAGTTTGATAAAAGAACCAGCATTTTTTATGCTATTAGCTTAAATGTTTTTTCTAGTGTCCTTGGTTGGATTGTATTTTTCACAGCCGAACCAATGTTACCTATGAATATCAAATCCCCATTGATAAACTATGTATTGTTTAATAAACAAGATCCCAGTATTAATACAGTGATAATTTCATTATCATTTGTTATTTTCATGACGACTTTTTTAGTCAAATTTCTGTTGATGAAAATACTAATCATGTTTATGAACGAGGGAGGAAAAAAAACAGAAACAGAAATAATTTCTTCACAGAAAAGAGCCAGTTATATTAATATGTCTAAGTTGCAAAATACCAATTTAATAGCCGCAACCTTAATTGCCAATTCACTTAGTTACAGTTTCATAACATTCATCATACTAATTCGCAATTGGCGGTAAAATGATCAACATTCATCAGAGGTAATCAAATGGAATTCTTATTTAAAGAAGTATTAGGCATATTTAAATATATTCGAGAGCTATTTGCTGAAGTGCAAAAATTTCTGACACCAGCTAAAGCATTCTCCTGGCAGACATTGATTTACTTGAGTATTTTTTCTTGGGGAACATCATATTTTGCCCAGGGATATATTAAAGATATTATTGCCTTTTGTGGTTGGCTATTTTTGTTAGCAGGAACAGCTTGGTATACTACTGATGATCCTTTAAGAGTTCCAGGAACTTTTATGCCAGTGGGAGCATTAATAACGGGTTTTTTAATTAGCGTCTTTGCTTTTGGATATCAAAAAAGTCTATTAACATCGAAAATGATAGTTATTTGGCCGACAATAGCTGCTGTAGTTACAGCCATACCTAACTTTTTTGAAGGCACAGGTAGAAAATTAGCAAAAGCCAAACTTCCTAAATTGCAAGACCGCCAAAAAGTTATAATTCTGTTAGCTTGGTGTATGTTAATTAGTTGTTGGCTTCAGTTTTACTTTGTCATAGATAAATGGTTAAAGGAATATCCGAGTTTAAGAGCTGATAAATTTGATAAAAGTGCTTTTGTCATTCAAGTAGAACCGCGAAGGAAACAGCCGAAAACTGGTGATTTAATTCTCAAAAAATTGCAACCTTTAGTTAATCAACAAATTGCCAATAAACCTTGGTCAGAAGTAGAAAAATGGTTACTGGAAGCTAATCAGCAATTAGGCAATTTGGGACAGAAAACTATTAATAGTAATTTAGGTAGTTCTTTGGAAAAGCCATTATGGCGAGTTGAGCCCCGTGTAGTTAATATAAAATCTGGATATAGGCTAGATATTTTGACAATTTGGGGCGGACCAAGTGCTAATTCTAAAGGATATTACTGGCAAAAATCTTGTCTGATTGAACCATCTAACCCTGGTAATCAAACAGATAATAAAAACACCGTTGCTCGTATTACTTGTGATCGCACTAGTAAATTTAAAAATGGTTCTCCACCACCACAACAATAAGGAAAGAATTAAACATTATTATGAATGTAATTAGAACCGTTGTCATGGCCAAAAATGTGCTTCAGGAAGTGATCCGCGATCGCATTCTGTACATTATTGGTTTTTATGCAATTATTCTGGCTATTGCCTCCCGTATCATTCCCAAATTTGCCAGCGTTGCCACCGATAAAATATTTTTAGATTTTGGTTTGGCAACCATGAACGTCCTTGGTTTAATTGTGGTTATATTCATCGGTACGGGATTAGTTAATAAAGAAATCGAAAAACGTACCATTTTAGTATTAATCGCTAAACCTATCAGCCGTAGTGAATTTATTGCTAGTAAATATTTAGGATTATCAGCAGTAAGCTTTATCCTCATCACTACAATGACAATCATCTATGTAGGACTTTTGCAAATTGGACAGGCATCTTATCAATTTTCCAGTATTTTTCTAGCGGCATTATTCATATTTTTTCAATTATGTTTAATGGCTGCCGTAGCTATTACTTTAGGCGTTTTTACTAGTTCCCTCATCGCCACATCCCTAACATTTGCAGTGTATTTAATGGGGAATATTACTCAAGATATAGTGGCATTAGGTAAATTAAGTCATAACCCTGGTATAGAACGCATTACCCAAATTTTATATCTGATATTGCCAGATTTATCCAGATTAGATCTCAAAAATGATGCCGTTTACGGTTTACAAGCACTACCTGATCCAATCACATTAATTACCAATGCGGGATATGGCTTACTTTACAGTTTTATGTTGTTAGCGATCGCTATTCTAATCTTCTTAAGACGGGAATTTTAAGTAAGGCACTTCCAATTAAAAAAATACAAATTTCTTGTGGTGCGGGACGAAAAGCCCGCTAATCATCAGGGACGGGCAAGATGCCCATCCCACAAGAGTTTGATTCAACTTTGTACCTCAAAGGACGGGCAAGATGCCCATCCCACAAAATTGGGTAATTTATTTTTTGGTTTTCCCTAATATCAGAACTATGATTTAACAACAAACGAAGAACAAGATTCTCAACTTATCTAAGAAGTCGGGAATCTGAAACTCTAGACCTTTAAAAATTTTCTTAAAATAAACATTGTTTATGATTGACAATTCCTTAATAAATACTACAGCTAGTCTCATTTCTCCTCAGATTTATCATCAGCAAATTTCAGATGTTCAGCCTTTGAAATTGGGAATTATGGCTTCTGGAAATGGTAGTAATTTTGAAGTGATTGCCCAGGCTATTGCCACAGGTGAAATTAATGCCCAAATTCAAGTTTTAATTTACAATAATCCTGATGCAAAGGCAGCAGTTAGGGCTGAAAAATGGGGCGTAAAGTCTGTATTATTAAATCATCGAGACTATAAAAATCGACAAAAATTTGATCACAAAATTGTCCAAACATTACAGCAGTATGATGTCAAATTCGTAGTTATGGCGGGATGGATGCGATTAGTAACACAAGTTTTAATTGACGCTTTTCCTAATCGCATGATTAATATTCACCCCAGTTTATTACCGAGTTTTAAAGGAGTGCAAGCTGTAGAACAGGCTTTAGTTGCTAAAGTCAAAATTACTGGTTGTACTGTACATCTTGTTTCTTTAGAAGTTGACAGTGGCGAAATTTTAATCCAAGCGGCCGTTCCTGTCCTATCAGATGATACATCAGAAACACTACACGCGAGAATTCAAGTACAAGAACATCGAATTTTACCAATGGCAATTTCTCTCTTGAGTCAAAGGGAATAGACAACCAACAATTGACAACTGACAATTGACAACTGACAATTGACCAATCAGTGAGAAATTTAGGATATTTTTATGTCAGTTGTAACTAACCCAATCAAGTTTGGTACAGATGGTTGGAGGGGTGTGATAGGTGAGGAGTTTACCTTTGAACGCCTGTCCTTAGTAGCAACCGTAGCAGCCCAAGTTTTACATAATACTTACTTTTCTGAGGTAGGTAGCCAGACGATTATTGTCGGTTATGACCGCCGATTTATGGCCGAAGAATTTGCCCGTGTGGTGGCTAATGCTGTCACCGCTGTTGGGTTTAATGTTCTATTTAGCGAAACTTTTGCCCCCACTCCAGCTTATAGTTGGGCAGCTAAAGAACTCAAGGCCTTAGGGGCATTAGTGGTGACAGCTAGTCATAATCCTGGGACATATTTAGGATTAAAGGTTAAAAGCGCTTTTGGAGGTTCAGTACCACCAGAAGTTACACAAGAAATAGAGGCTTTATTATCAGCAAAAGTTACCCCAGCAGCCATTCCCGGTAAGGAAGAAACCTTTGATCCTTGGCCGAGTTATTGTCAAGCATTGGCGGCTAAAGTTGATATTAACAAAATTAAGGAAGCGATCGCTACTAATAAGTTAACAATATTTGTGGATGTCATGCACGGTGCTGCGGCTGGAGGACTAGCACGATTATTAGGAGAACAAGTTAAGGAAATTAATAGCGAACGTGATCCTTTATTTGAAGGTGGTGCACCTGAACCTTTACCAAAGTATCTTTCCCGGCTATTTACAGTCATGAAAAACCATAGGGAAATTAATAAACCTGGTTTAACTGTGGGTTTAGTATTTGATGGAGATTGCGATCGCATTGCCGCAGTCGATCAAGATGCTAATTTCCTTAGTTCTCAAATCTTAATTCCCATCTTAATTGACCATTTAACCCTACGGCGGAACTTTCAGGGCGAAATCGTCAAAACTGTAAGTGGATCGGACTTAATGCCCCGTGTAGCCGCATTACATAACCTTTCTATTCATGAAACGGCAGTAGGTTATAAATACATTGCTGATCGAATGTTAGCAACCCAGGTATTACTAGGTGGTGAAGAATCCGGGGGGATTGGTTATGGTAGTCATATTCCCGAACGGGATGCTTTATTATCGGCACTTTATGTATTAGAAGCTGTGGTAGAATCTGGTTTGGATTTAGGTGAATATTATCGCTATTTACAACAACAAACTGGTTTTTCCTCCAGCTATGATCGCATTGATTTACCTTTAGCAAATATGCAAGTTAGAGGACGACTATTAGACCTTTTACAATCCCAACCTTTAACAGAAATTGCGGGTAAAAGTGTAATTAGTTGTCAAACAATTGATGGTTATAAATTTCGTCTGGTTGATCAAAGTTGGTTAATGATTAGATTCAGCGGTACTGAACCAGTTTTACGTCTTTATTGTGAAGCGTCTACACCAGAGGAAGTTCATAAAACTCTAGCTTGGGCGAAAATTTGGGCTGAATCAAATTAATACAGCACATTTAGGTGGAATAATGTACACATTATGCGGGTAATATGCCCGCACTAGGTTAATTATTCAAATTTGGACTTCTTTTTCAATTCTTATGAGAATAGCGGTCACATAAAGCTTGTGCAGAATTACGGTGTTGTTCTACTAATTGAATCGGAGATAATATCTCTGCTTTATCCATATAACGATTAACCCAGTAACTAAATTCATTTAAAGACCGAGGTGGTAAATCTACAGCATATTCTATACAAGTATATTGCCCATTTTTATCAATAAATCCAGTGGTAATTTTTTGATGAGGATGACGACGTTCTCCTTCTAAAATAAATGCTGATACCGGTGGAAAAAACCGCACTTTAATAGGAATAAATTCCATATTTCCTTCTATTTCTAATTTTTGAGATTCTGGATCTCCTAAATTTAAACCCCAGCCATTTTCGATGAGTTTATATGCTGTAATTAAACTTTCTGTTTGTTTTTCTAAACCCCGTGAAGGCATTTTTAGAAATTTACAATGCTTGTTAAACCGATTTAATCTTCCTATAACAAAATGTCCATTTTCACAACACTCATAGAGTAAATACCAAGCAATATCATGATAAATTAATTGCAGTGGAAAAATTCTAATTAGTCCAATCCGATTAAAGCTATAAAGGTCTTTAGTTCGGTAAATTTCAATAGCTTCTCCCTTACTAATAGCTTTTTCAACTAATGGTAATTCATGAAATAGTGTATCACGATTTTCTCCATGAATTGCCATTTCTTCCGGGTCTGTATGAATAATAGCACGGTTAAGATGTTGACGAATAGGATAAAAAAATTCTCCTTTGAGGGACTTATCTAAACCACGTAATCTTTTACTGAGTTTTTGACAAATACGCCTAGCTTGAGCGTCACCTTGATATTGTGCTTGAGATGCTAGGGCATTAAATGCTACCTTTAATTCTGTAATAGAAAGCGCACCTGTTCCTAAGTAATATCCCCAGCGATACATTTGTCGGTCAAGAATAGCATAACGTCTGAGGGTTTCTAAATCTTTGCGGAGGGTGGGAAGGGCCGGATATTCTGGGGGTAATTCTATATTTAATTCTGCTGCTAACTTTTGCAGATGTTCTTTAACGGAACTAATTGCATCATGATTTTCATTGTTGCTGGAGTCGAGAAAATCAGGACTACCGACACCGGGATATTTTAATAATGTAGCAATTAACAGGAGCAAACGTTCAAAGGCCAAACGTTCTGTATAGGAATGGGTAGCTTTTTTAGACATAGTAAATCACTGGCGGAAATTTATAGTACATTAATCTCAATGCAAAAAGAAAATATTTGAACTATTGGTAAAAATTAGCTGTAACTATTGTCAATATTGCTTTAGGTAAGATGACTATCATAATTTAGTTTATAGTCTTTTTCTGGCTTTTTACTAATTCTGCGGTTATGGTAATCAACAGGATCTTGAAGTTAACCTTTTTACACTATGTATATTTCTCGACGTTCTGCTACTTTCAGAAATGTTTCTATATCTACTGTGAATGGTGGTATTACTTTAATAATTTTGTTAATTGCACCTTTGGGTTTAGCGGCAGTTATTATTAATACTTTATTGGTGGCGGTATCTACTTATATAGTAGCTAGTGCAGCAGATAGGGTAATTTTGTGGTTAGAACCGGAACAAAATGGAGAATTAACCTCTTCTGGAGAGGGTGAATATCGTTCTCGAAAAAAATCTTATTTACAACATTGGTGGCGTTAATAAAAAATTAAATCATGTCCGCCCAATCACTTACAATATAGTTCATAATTGTATTGCCTTTTTCCAATTACCAATTACCCATTACCAGCCTCAACAAATATGATAAATGTTCAACCGGACATGATATTAAATCATTTTTGATAATTCCATGCAGACTCTTTATGTTTCTGAACAAAATTGCTATGTCTGTTTACAGAAAGAAACTTTGTTAGTTAAACAAGGGGATACTGTTTATATTGAAGTCCAGTTACCTTTGTTAGAACAAATTTTGATTTTTGGTCAATCACAAATCACAACTCAAGTAATTCGTGCTTGTTTATGGCGAGATATTCCCATTGCTTATTTATCAAGAATGGGTTACTGCTATGGCAGAATTTTACCCATTTCTAGGGGATATCGACAATTATCCCGTTATCAACAACAATTATCCCCCATAGACAGGTTAATTACTGCGAGAGAAATTGTTAAAGGTAAGTTAAAAAATAGCCGGGTGCTATTAAGAAGACAGCAGAAAAAACGAGATTTAGAACTTATAGAACGGGTTTTAGACAGTTTAGATTATTTAGCTACACAAGCAGCCACAGCAGATAATTTAGAACGGTTAAGGGGCTTTGAGGGTGCAGGTGCGGCTCAATATTTCTCCGCTTTTGGTGAATGTCTGACTAATTCTGATTTTGTGTTTTCTGGTCGTAGTCGTCGCCCTCCAGGAAACCCTGTCAATGCTATGTTAAGTTTTGGGTATCAAGTGCTGTGGAATCATCTTTTAGCATTAATTGAAATTCAAGGTCTTGACCCCTATTATGCTTGTTTACATCAAGGAAATGATGGTCATGCGGCTTTGGCTTCTGATTTAATTGAGGAGTTCCGCGCTCCTTTGGTAGACTCCCTGGTAATGTGGTTAATTAATCGCAAAATTATGGACGTTAAGGATGATTTTGAGTTTAAAAATGGGGGATGTTATTTGAATAATTTGGGTAGGAAAAAGTTTTTACGGGGGTTTTTGCAAAGAATGACGGAGGAAATTAAAACTGATCAGGAAATCAAGCAACCAAAGTGGGATTTATTAACTCAACAAGTCAAGGCTTTTAAACAGTTTGTTTATAATCCCAGTCACCATTATAAAAGTTATCGAATTGATTGATTTTTTCGGATATTTGTGTTATGTTTTTGTATGTGATTTCCTACGATATTCCTGATGATAAACGCCGGAAAAAGATAGCTGATTTATTAGAGGGTTATGGTCAGCGGGTGCAGTATTCTGTATTTGAATGTCGGTTAAATACGGAAAAGTACAATGATTTCCGTCGTCGGTTAAGGAAGATTGTCAAGTTGGAGGAGGATAATGTCAGGTTTTATCCTTTGTCTCGACATACTCTTTCTCAGGTGGAAACTTGGGGGGTGGGTGTTCCTGTGATTGAGCCTCCGGGTTCGATTATTGTGTAGTTTTTCCGAAGGTCAGGTAAAATGGCTGTAATGTTGATTTTTTGGTTGGGAACTTCGGTCGCTTGCTGGGTAAGGGTTTTGGGGGTTTTTTTCCGCTGTCGGTTGGTGGTTTTACCACTTTTTTTCCTGACCTTCGGAAACCGTCTCTGGACACTTTACTGGGTAAGGGTTTAAAATTGAGGGGTCCCCACTCGCTGGGGACATTAATTGAATGGAAACTTAAAAAGAAAGACTCTCTTCGCTTCCAGTATCTCCGTCCCCACTCGCTGGGGACATTAATTGAATGGAAACAACGCCTGGAAGGCTAATAGTAGGATATCCAATCGTTAGGTCCCCACTCGCTGGGGACATTAATTGAATGGAAACCAGATGATCTAGGGTCAGGAAACCATCTAAGCCTAAAAAGTCCCCACTCGCTGGGGACATTAATTGAATGGAAACTAAGGAAGCCTGTAGCAATACCCCAATCGGTAGCCCAGGTGATTGTCCCCACTCGCTGGGGACATTAATTGAATGGAAACAAAACGTCAGACCCTAAGATTTCTTCAGCAAAGGGAGTCCCCACTCGCTGGGGACATTAATTGAATGGAAACAACATAAAGCTGTACTTCTAAATCAGGGTTGACTTGAAGTCCCCACTCGCTGGGGACATTAATTGAATGGAAACGTACCGATACTATAACTGTACATAGCTATGAAAACAGTCCCCACTCGCTGGGGACATTAATTGAATGGAAACTAACTACTTACATCTTCAAGTAAATAGTAGTTATTATCAAGTCCCCACTCGCTGGGGACATTAATTGAATGGAAACTGTAGGATGTGACACCTTTTCACTGGCTCCAAATCTTGTCCCCACTCGCTGGGGACATTAATTGAATGGAAACAGGGTTGGCTTGACTCCTGGAGAGATTTGTATATCTAGGTCCCCACTCGCTGGGGACATTAATTGAATGGAAACAAGTGGTAAGTATATCCGTCTACTATCATTGTTGTTTGTCCCCACTCGCTGGGGACATTAATTGAATGGAAACTTAAGGTTTTTCTTAGCTAAGTCATTAAATACTTTATGTCCCCACTCGCTGGGGACATTAATTGAATGGAAACTTGAGTAACTATCAATAAATTCCCCATTAAGATTGAAGTCCCCACTCGCTGGGGACATTAATTGAATGGAAACAATTATCTAAATGTCTATTATCGGAAATAAAGTCCCCACTCGCTGGGGACATTAATTGAATGGAAACCTTAGATAGTGATTTAGGATTAACAGGAACTTCATCTAGAGTCCCCACTCGCTGGGGACATTAATTGAATGGAAACTTTTAGGAAGTGCTTCAAAGAATCTGGCACGCCATCTCAAGTCCCCACTCGCTGGGGACATTAATTGAATGGAAACTTGAATTAAGTCGTTCATGAGTTCCTTAGTTAGAATGAGTTGAGGTCCCCACTCGCTGGGGACATTAATTGAATGGAAACTTCCTTATCTTCCGTTAAATCTTCTTCCTTATCTTCGTCCCCACTCGCTGGGGACATTAATTGAATGGAAACCGGTTAATGGTCGCTGGCGAATGGGTTATACTACTTCAGTCCCCACTCGCTGGGGACATTAATTGAATGGAAACTTTGATAGCTAATGCGGCCAAAACCTGATCCGCAGTGTCCCCACTCGCTGGGGACATTAATTGAATGGAAACTTATGGATGTTATCTGTCTTTCCAGTTATCTCATTCTTAACGTCCCCACTCGCTGGGGACATTAATTGAATGGAAACTATCCGCGAATACCGCAGGAGGTTGTTGTATTTGAAAGTCCCCACTCGCTGGGGACATTAATTGAATGGAAACTCCTTGTGGGAAAGGTGAATATTCAAGATCAGGTAATAGACAGTCCCCACTCGCTGGGGACATTAATTGAATGGAAACAAAGCTATAGAGAGGGCTACAGAAGTGTTAGAAGGAGTCCCCACTCGCTGGGGACATTAATTGAATGGAAACTTTCGTCAGCAATCATTACAGCAAACTCCTCTTCGGTCCCCACTCGCTGGGGACATTAATTGAATGGAAACCATTGAGCAAAGGTCGTCATAGCCGCTGCCACATCGTCCCCACTCGCTGGGGACATTAATTGAATGGAAACAAGGATTACAAGCGTCGTCAAGTTGAAACTCACCTGATGTCCCCACTCGCTGGGGACATTAATTGAATGGAAACAAAAAGACCAAACTAAGTCCCGTATTTATTTAGTCCCTAACAAGTGGGGACTCAATAGTTGTCTCAGTCTAAGTACACACCAATTTATTCAGTGTTCCCTGTTTCCTGTACCCTAAAACTAAAAAACTTTGTACCTCATGAGAATGGGAACTGCCATAAGCATAAACTGTAACTAATATCAAGAATTTAACAATATTTTTCATAAAGCTATGATAAGCAGAAAACCCTTGTAAACAAAGCATTGTAGAAATAATTTCAAGATATTACAATATTTTATATTTGTAGACAAATACCAAATTCCACTTTTATAATGTAAATATGAGCCACACAGGGAAACCACTTATGTCAGAAGAATATTGGCGGGCTAAGATTTGGGGGTTACTACATGACCCTGTATTAAAGGCATTACATAACAATAGCGGACGGGGTAAAAATAGCTTCTATAAACAACTAGAAGTAATGAAACCTTGGGTTGAGACAGGTAAAACCCCTGATCAATCAGGTGGTAAAGTATTAGAAAATATCCTCTTAGCGGATTATATAGCTTCAGCAAGTGATAGGTCAGCTATAGGTAGCGTCACAGCCAGTATAAATTATGCCCCAGGTAAAAACCGAGAAAAGGGATTAGAAATCACCCATTTATTATCTGGTGCAAAACAAGAATTTAAAATCAAACTCCATACAGAACTTATAGAATCTAAACGTCAAGAATATTTAGAGAAAAAAGAAGGAGAACTATTAGCAGAAATAGACAATTATTTAAGAACTGATATTAAAAACATCAAACATTTATTTTGGTGGTTATGGCGTTGTTTACCTCAAGCAACTTGTGATTTATTTGATAAAGATAATTCATTAATGTTAATGCCGGCAGAAACTCGTTTACCTGATGCTTCTATTTGGAGTCATCTGAGTATGACATCAGCTTTAGCCGGTGCATTAGCAGGATATGATTTAACAGCAGCACAAATACAACGTTGGCAAGGAAATGATGAATTATCTCATCCTTATTTAGCAGTATTTAGTTTTAGTCCAGTACAGGAATTAATTAAATCTAGTCGCAAAATGCGGGATTTTTGGGCAGGTTCTTGGTTATTACATTATTTATCAGCTAAAGTTTGTTGGAAATTAGCTAATCAATATGGACCAGACACCTTACTTTATCCTAGTCTTTATCAACAACCATTAATAGATCATTGGTTATTACAAGAAATTGAAAAGTTGAAAAAAGAGGAAAAGATTGATTTTGATTTTTCCAAATGGGTAAAACCACCATTACCAGAATCATTATTAACTGCTGGATTTCCTAACGTTATATCATTAATTTTACCTCAAGATAAAGTACAAGCAGCAATGCAAACAGCCCAACAAACGCTGTTAGAAGAATGGTTAATAATTGAGGATTTAGTATTCAAAGAATTGCATGATAAACGTCATTGGATGAGAGAATTAAAACCAAATCATAATAGTTGGCAAGGTTGGTTAAAATCCCAATGGCAATTTTACTGGACAGCATTACCCATAGGTAAAGGTAAACAATTCAAAACTGCTGCTATTCCTGAAAACGTTGATGATCAATTACAAAATTGGCTAAATCAACAAAATCAAGCCTATAATGTCAGTGAAAAGCAAAAGTTATTTCAATCACAAGAACTAAAATTTTTACGGGACGCTTATGATAAACGGTTAGAAGAACAACATAGAAAATTTAGCGTTAACGTTGGTTCATGGTGGGGTTATATTTTCGACGCAACCCGCGCTAGTTTAGCATCTGTTAAAAATGCTAGAAATTGGGAACTTCCCACAGCCTTTGGACCCCGTTCTACTATTTCTGGTATTGGTCCAGTTGTCAGTTCTGGTAATAAAGATAAAAAGAAAAAAGACTGGATAACAGAAGGTGATACTAAGGAATCATGGGAAAAACATGATGCAGGTTTTTTTGATGGTACAGAACAATTAAACGCTACGGAAGTAGTCAAACGTTGTTTGCATGAAATTTTGCCTGATTTATTAGGCATAAAAAAAGAAGATATTGCAGCATCTTATCCAGATTTAACTTCTGGAGTTGCTGGATATTTAAGAGTTAATCAAACAAAACAACAAGAAAATTTTGATTATGCTTGTGAAGCAATAATCAAGGCATTTCCCAGTACCAAAGCAATAATTGACCAAATGTACAAAAAATGGGGTATTCCTTGGATAGATAGAGATAGTTTAGATTCTCAAAAATATCATTGTCGCTTGTTAAATGCTGGCTGGTTAGTAGAGGATTTACAAACTCCAGAATTAAACATATTACAAAGACAATTAGAGAAAGCTAAGGAAGAAAATAAGGAGGAAATCAGAAAACAAATCATTGCGAAAAAACGTGATTATCGTGAAGACATTCAAAAGATAATTACCGAATCCTATCCTAAGAATAATCCATCAGATTGGTATGTATTAGCAGCAGGTGATGGTGATAGTATGAGTGAATGGTTAAAAGGAATAAAACTCAAAAATTACGGTGATTATATACCATCAGAATTATCAGTTAATTTAGAGAGTTTTCCAGAGTTTTTAGCCATTCAAAAACGCATGGGACCTAGTACCCACAGTGCATTAAGTCGCGCGTTATTAGATTTTTCTAATCAATTAGTTCCTTATTTGACACAAAGCCGTTATGCAGGTAGATTAATTTATGGTGGAGGTGATGATGTTTTAGCCTATACGAATCTCTGGGAATGGGATAAATGGTTATGGGATATCCGTCAATGTTTTAAAGGTGCAGAAGACCCCCATAAAGAGTTTAGTAATGAGGGTGATTATTGGAAATTTAAAGGCAAAAGTGATCAATTAGTTGACCGTCCATTATTTACAATGGGAAGTGAGGCTACAATTAGTTTTGGTATCGTAATTGCCCATCATTCAGTACCCTTAGCAATAGCTTTAGAAAGCCTCTGGGAAGCGGAAGACGCAGCGAAAAAACACGAATATCATCATAGTTGCCTTATACCAACTGAAAAACATGGAGAAAAAGCCTGTTTTAATAAAAAAGACGCTGTACAAGTGCGGGTACTTTACGGAAACGGAAATACCTTAAAATCTACTGCTAAATTTGATGTTTTTTCTGAGTGGCAGCAATTAATCACAAATAATTTAGAAAGTGCGATATTTGAACAAGCTGCGAGTTTATGGAGTCAACACCCCGCACCGAGTTTAGAAGCTATTGTACCTTGGACAAAGGCATTTTGCGATCGCCGAGATCAATTCCAAAATGATGAAGATGCGAAAAAAGAGTTTCAAAAACAGTTAGCGGACTTTTTAACAGCATTGTTTATTACTTCTTTGACAGTTGGTGATAAATCTAATCGGAGATTAGAAATCGCGTCTACACAGACAAAACCCACCTCTGTCGGTTATTCGGAAAGTTTAGATAATGAAATTCAAAGTTGGTTAAAACTAGCGGCATTTGTCAAACGTAACCGTGATATAAAAGTAAGAGGTGAGAATTAATGTATTGGTACAAACTCACACCATTAGATATTTTAATGTTAAGAGATGCTAAACCATTTTCACCACAAGAAAGGGCATGGGCTGGTAGTATATTTCCTCCTAATGGTCATACTATAGCTGGTGCATTTAGGGGAATATTGGGGGAAAGGAAAGACTTTAAAATTGTCGGTCCATTCCTTTGTTATCAAAACACAAAAAATACCCTATATCTTCCCCGTCCTTTAGGTTTTGTGAAATCTGTACCCCTTGTCCCTTTAACTTGGGAAACAGAATCTTATATCAATAATGCTTTATGGGATAAAACCCAACCTTGTCCATTAGTTAGACCTCATAATAGTAAAGATGATGATGAAGATGATAAAGATGATTTTGTTAAATGCAGTGGAGTAGAAACAAAATTCAGACAATATTTACCTTATTGTGTTGTTAAGAAATATTTAGAAACGGGGAAAATAGATAAAAATGATTGGAACATAATTAAAGACAGTCATGAAGATAAACCTTGGGACGAAGAAACCCGTTCTCATAATAGCATTGAACCGGGAACAAAACAAGTTAAAGATGCCGATGGTTACTTTGTAGAAAAGGCCATTCGTTTACATCAAAATTGGAGTTTTGTCATAGGAATTAATCATGAAATTACAACACCTGCAACAATCAGATTAGGAGGAGAAGGACATAGAGTTATAGTAGAATCTTGTCCAGAATTGGGGGAACAATGGCAAGAATTAAAAACTATTTCAGATGGTAATTTTAAAGCTGATACTAAACAAGCTGATACTAAAGATGATACCAAATCAATAGCTTATTTAGTTACTCCTGGAGTTTTTGAAAGACCACATAAATATAATCCTGAACAAAGAGTAAATTTATGTCGTCCTTATCCCTGGGAATGGAAACTCAAAGACGGTAATTTTGTGAGTATGTCCACAGATAAAGCAGTACCAATTAGTTGTAGAATTAGGGAGAAAGAAGACAAGACAAAAAGCATTACAAAAAGCATTCCTGCACCCCAGGTTTTTGCAGCACCACCGGGAAGTTTATACTATTTGAATAAACCTCAAGGATTGTTTCAGGATAATGAACTTTTAGCAAATGAGCAAAAAAATCGTGTAAACAATTGGCGACAATTGGGTTATTCGGAAATGTTGTGGATTAAATATCAAGGAAAAAGTGAGGAGAAAAATGCCTGATTTTAGAGTTGGTTATATGTACAGTCTTGCACCTATTCATTGTGGGGGTGAAGGAGACTTAGGTAACATCTTAGAAATTGCCCGTGAAGTACATACAAATTTTCCTTATGTACCCGGATCTTCTTTACGTGGTAGCCTGAGAGATGAAGTAAAAATATTAGATGAAATAGCAGCAGAAACTCTATTTGGCAAAGAATTAGATAAACAAGGTCAAATGGGAGTTCATCAAGTTTGGTTTGGAGATGCAAGATTGCTATGGATTCCTATGCGAACCATGTCAGTTAATAATAGAGATGTTTTTATTTGGGTTAGCTGTCACTCATTAATTCGTGATCATGCCCTAATTTCACGTCAAAAAGCAGCAATATTTCCTAATCATGCTGTGGGTAATCGTGCGGGAGTTTATTCTGTAGCTGATGCTCAAATTCAAGTTTCATTGTTATCAGATGAGCAAAAACAAGCTATTTCTTTAACAGGATGGCCAGATTCATTAAAGAATGCTGTTAAACCTACTTGGGATAGTAATTTAATTGTTTTACCTGATGCAGATTTTCAAGTATTAATGGAACATTCCCTCTGGACACAAGTTCGTAACAAAATTCAGGATAATAAAGAAGGGGTAAATCCAGAAGGTTCTGCTGGGGTGTTTTGGACAGATATTTGTATTCCCAGAGACACTATTTTTTATTATCCTTGGGGTTATAGTTTGCTCAAAAATAATCCCATAATAGAAACACAACACAACTTACTAATTAGTGTTTTACAAGAATTATTTCAAGTAGGTGGACAAGCTAATGTAGGACGGGGTTGGGTTCAAGGTTGGACAAATCATCTTACATCACCCATTAAAGACAAAGTTACAGCCTAAAGGAATATAAAATTATGCCTCAATATCAGCGTCCACATCAACCTAATCCTAAACTTAATCCTCCAAAACCAGCATCAACTATTACAGCAAAACCTTCAACTCCTTCTGAAAATGTGAAGGTTGAAACTGTTAAGAGCGATAATAACTCTTCTCTAGTTTTACCAGAACAAATGAGTTTATCTGCTCACGAACATATTCAAGAGTATTTGAAAACATACAAAAAACAGAAGTTAGATAAAAATGATTTAACTGCTGTTTTAAGATTGTCTCAACATTTAAGAGTTTTTGGTCTACTGTCTGCGGTTGGATATCTAAATCAAGCTAATGCTCAGGATAATAATGAGGTGCGAAAACGCACTGTACCAGTGTGGGAATCATTACTAGGTCAGATGGTAGCGGTAGATAAAAATCAACTATCGAATAAAGAAGAATTAATGACACAAATAGTAGAGATGACTAGAAACCAGCCTCAGGAATATATGTTAAATTGGCGGAAATCTTTGTTATTAGCTAACCATTGGAATTTTTGGGCTAGAGCCTATCAGGAGGATTAATGTATACAGGTATTCAATTAATTAATTTACTGGAAAAGCAACATCAAAAGCGATCGCAATCTGGCTTATTTAAAAAAGACACTTTTACGATTCAATGGCGTGCTAAAGTTGGTTCATTTCCCCATCCAGATGTAGAAACCATAGTTTCTGCTGGTGAACCTTGTGGTGCATGGCCGCCAAAATCAGAAGATAAACGCAATGTTGGTGAAAATTGGCAACAATTAAGAACCCTTCCACTCAATGGTTATATTCCCGGTTCTTGTATCCGAGGTTTAGTAAGAGCATGGGCAAAAGCATGGGAAAAACAAAGACCAGAAATTAAAGCAAGAATGTACCAACTTTTAGGGCATCAAGACAATGATAAAATTACTGCTGGGAAAATTGAATTTCTTGATGCTTGGCCAGAAACGGCAACTAAATTAACATTAGATATTGTTAATCCTCAACAAGAATTTCAGGTATATCACCAAGGACAATGTACACCATTATCTCTTTATACTTTAGGTAATGGTCGAGATAAAATTCCTGTCATAGTTGCAATTAGAGGAATACCCGAAAAAGCAACAGAAGAGGAAGTAAACGAAGTTTGGGAATGGGTACAACAAGCACTAGGTTTATATGGTGTTGGTAGTCGTACTGCTTCTGGTTATGGAAGTCTTAAACTTCCTAATTCTGCACAAAAACTCACACATGATCCTGATTATCCAGTTAAACAATTTGAATTTAGCCTTTATAGTCAAGGTAGCGCAGGTCCAGATACTAAAACAATGGAATTACGTCCTTCACATTGGCGGGGTTGGCTGCGTTCTTGGTTAATGCGGTTTTTCTTGGGAGTAATGCCAGAAAATCTCGCTAAATTGACTGTGGCTGAACTGATGGGAGATATAGATGCAGGTGATGGGAAAAGTTGCAAAGGTTGTGTACGTCTGCAAATGATTCAAGGTAAACCATGGGGGGAAAGGTCTGAGAATCAACCATCTTTTTATCTATGGAAAGGTAAGTTACAAATTAGCGCACCAAAAGATATCCTCAATAAAATCATTTTGCCAATCATTCGTTTTGCAGTGATGGTTGGCGGTGTTGGTCGGGGTTGGCGTAGACCATTACATATATTTTGTATGGATAAGGGCTATGAAGCAGCAAGGGGAACACATTTAATTCTGAGACATAAAGTCAAAGATCCAAACACTGGTGACTTTAGGTATATAAATTTTACATTACCACTAAAACCAGAAGCTTGGAATAAAGAGTATATTACTTGGTTAACAGCAGTCAGAAATCTTTGGAGTGATAGAGTATCCATAAATAACCGTAATATCAAAGCAGAGGTTTTTTCACCTACCACCTGTGCAATTTATGTAGTTCCTGGTCCCGATGAGAACCCCATAGATGTTAATTCATTAGAATGGGAAAATGTAGATGCAGTTGATACCCGTGGGGATGGAATGGATTTAATCTATCATCATAATCACCCACAAAATTATAAACGTAATCCAGATTTAGGAGGTAATGCAGCAGGTGGAGGAAATGGACATTGTTCTTGGGTAAGTATTAAACGGGTCAATATTCCCAACATACAAGAAGAAACCAAATGTCAAGAAATTGTTTGTTTATTTATGGGTGGACAAACACCAAATGCTAATCATGTGCGATCGCGCTTTCTCCGTGATTTAAAAAATATCAATGGTAATGTACATTTATTTGGTGTACAACCTCCAGCAGAAATTTAATACTCTAACTAAAAACTACCAAATACAACTTGATTAAATATGAAATCAGTTTTAATTGCCACAATAGGTACTAGAGATTTAATGTTCCAAATCGCCTCCGGTGAATGGTTTAACGTTGGTGATGATAGAATGCAAAATGGGGAAATTATTGGTGAACAAGCAGAAGTTCTTTCTGACTTAGGATTACATAATATTTCTTTTAGAGATTTAACTAAATACCTATTAGATAATATTGATACATACATAGACCGTTTAGAACCAGCAATTACAGGAAATATTTTTAACAAAAACGCATCAGAAATTGAGAAAGTATATTTAATTGCTACTGATCAAAAACCAGAAGTAAAACAGAGAGAAAAAGATACATTATATACAACAGAAATCATCAAAAAGTGGATTATTCGTAAATTCCAAAATCTGAACAATGATAATACCTCTATTCTTTATGTTGGACAAGATGGTACTAACCCCTCTGATTTTGAACAGATGTTTAACTGGTGGAGAAAAACATGGAGAAATGAAATTCATATTCAACCTCATCAACCCATTTGGGTATGTGTGAAGGGAGGAGTAGGTCAAACATCAGAAGCGGCAAGAGTTTCAGGACTTAGTTTCTATGGCGATCGCATTTTATTTTTTGAAGTTCAACAAAATACATCTGCTAATCGTCAAGGTATTCCCTCCGATTATAAAGGTCCATTTTTAGGTACTAACTATCTTTGGGATAGAACCCAAAAACAGGCTTTAAAACTATTAGAAAGCTATGACTATACAGAAGCTTATGATTTACTAGAACCTTATTTTCAGCAGTCTGGTTCAAAATTTGGACCAATACCAAATTTATTAAAAGCTGGTAAATTATGGAATCAAGGACAATTTGAAAAATTCTTATCTCTTGCTAAAAGTTCTACACAAATATCTAGTGTAGAAGGCAAATTATGGATGGCTTATGAACAGGCTTATTTAGGTGTAATTCGTCTTGAGCAAATGAATACTACAGAAGCAATGTTACATAGCTATCGGTCTGTTGAGGGGTTATTATACCTATGGGCTATTGAATCTTTTCCTAATGATGTTAAACAAGAAAAGTATAAAGAAGGGAAAAATAAAGGAAAAGATAAAGGATGGCCATTAATCAAAAAGTCTATATCACAAAAATATTCATCTTTAGAATATCACTTTAATGGACAAGAAACTGAATTACGAGGAAAATTATTACAAGACTTATTGAGCTTTGTTATTCCTGAAACCGCAAATAGTATTGATTTTCAGGCATTTTGGTATTCAGCTAAGACTGCCAGAAATACTTTTTCTCATCGTTTAGGTGGTTTAGCAGAACAAGATATTTTTACTGCTTGGGGTAAGGATATAACCGACTCACAACAATGGCAAAAAAGGATTTTAAACTGTATTAATTTAGTCACTGGAGAATCATTTAGTACCCTATATAAAGCCAGTTTATTTTCTCAAATTCACAAACAAGTTTTAGAAGCAATAGAAAAACAAGAAATCATTAATTATGACAACAACAAATAACACAGATAAAGTTAGCACCCTGATCATTACCGTAGGAACTCGACAAATAGGCTGGCGTTGTCAAGATGGTATTATCCGTTCCTTTGGTGCAGATGGTAATATTAGTTATCCTCCACATATCAACGAACTCTATCAAGAACTAGGAATAGAACGGGGTAAACATGAAGACGAAGATGGTAAAACCTATCCTTGGAGTGGTCGAGATTTAGGTAAAAGATATTATGATTACTGTCAAGAATGGCTTGGTGGTGATTTTAGTAAGGTCGAATTATTGTTAGATAAAACTGTCATTGAAGGAGGAGTAAAACAAGGTCTAAAACATATTATTCTATGGGGAACAGACCAACCGGAAAGTATTACCTGGAATTTTCGCCGATTAGATACTTTATGGTTAGCAGAATTAATGAAAGGAAAAATTAAAAGCTTATTTCCTGATATTAGAGTTGATGTTCACGCCCCAAAAATTAACGCTGGTAATAGTCATGAAATTCGAGAAGAATTAGAACAACTGGTTTTAAAAGAAGCTATCAATGCTAACAAAAATCAAGAGTTTGTTCTCTGGATTCAAACTAAAGGATGTACCCCTGTAATTGCTTCTAATGTAGAAATTTGTGCAGCCGCTTTAGTACGCCAATATAAAGTATTTAATACTAGTCCCGATGAACCAAAGGAATTTTTTACTACTTTAGAAAATGGTTTAGTTACTGCTAATCACTCCCAGAGTTTTCAACCTATTACTATGGGTGAATATTTCTGGGCTTTAGAAAAGGTAAAGATTAAATCAGCTTGGGAAAGAGGTGATTTTTCAGAAGCCCAAATTTGGCTAAAAGTTCATGAAAATCGTCATTCAGTATTATATAAATTAGCTGGTTTTTTAGCAAAATACAATAATTGGGAATCTAATCATGATTTTTACCGCAAATTAGGAAAATGGTTAGATAATGATGATGTTACTAATGTAGTTGATTCTGCACAAATTGAAAATTGGAAAACCAAACTCCAAAAAATGCAAGCTGATGATATTACCAAGTTATGGGAATCAACAATCATCTTAGAACTTTCTCTAAAACGAGAAAATTACACCACTGCATTTATTCAGTTTGTGCAAATTTTAGAACGGTTATTATATATTCAATCAAAAGCCCAAAATTGGACTGCTAAAGGTTGGATAGTAAGTAATCAAGATGAACCAAGTCTAATAGAATTAATGCAAGGTTGGTGTATTTACCAAAAATTTAAAGAAGATAATAAATGGTCAAAATTAATGACTGACATTAGGGAGAAACGCAATAAAATTATTCATGAAGGGGAATCTATAACTTCAACAAAAATCGGTAATATTTGGGCTAATAATAACTTTTCAGGTGTATATATACCAACAACTTCAGAAAACATTAAAAAACTGATGACGGATACATTCAAAGAAATTAGCACTCCTCCAAATTTGAATAACTTATTAATGCGTTCTTTGTATCAGTGGGGATTGCAATATTTAGAGGATGCAAATTAACCAGCGATATCTGCGATAACACCTCTCGTAACTGGGGGAACTTATTCCCCTTCGGATAAGGATATAACCGCAAACTCTTCAATCAGATTTTTTTTAAATAGTATTTCGCAGGTAGAGGCAAAAAATTAAAAAAATGATTATACTACTCAAAATAACATATAATTTGTTTGTGTGACTAATCATGGAAAATTTTGTTTTTTACAATCCTGTTAAAATCCTATTTGGTAAAGGTCAAATTGCAAATATTACCACGGAAATACCCGTAGATGCCAAAATTCTAATTACCTATGGCGGTGGTAGTATTAAAGCCAATGGTGTATATGATCAAGTAAAATCAGCATTAGTTGGTAGAAATGTATTTGAGTTTGGCGGTATTGAACCCAATCCCCATTTTGAAACTTTGATGAAAGCAGTTGAATTAATCCGCAAAGAAGGTATTAATTTTCTCTTGGCTGTGGGTGGTGGTTCAGTGGCCGACGGGACTAAATTCATCGCGGCTGCAGTTCCTTTTGTGGGCGACCCTTGGGATATTTTAGCAAACCGCGCACCTGTAACTGCGGCCTTACCAATGGGGGTGGTTTTGACTTTACCCGCAACTGGTTCAGAAATGAATACAAACTCAGTTGTTACTAAGTGGGAAACTCAAGAAAAGTTATTTTTCGCTAGTCCCTTTGTATTTCCCAAATTTTCTGTTCTTGACCCAGAAACAACTTTCTCCCTGCCTCCTCGGCAAATTGGCAACGGTATCGTTGATGCTTTTACTCATGTAATGGAGCAGTATTTAACCTATCCTGTCAATGCCCCATTACAAGACCGCATGGCCGAATCAATTCTGAAAACCCTAATTTCAGAAGGACCAAAAACCCTAGCAAATCCCACAGATTATCATGCACGAGCAAATTTAGTTTGGTCGGCAACAATGGCATTAAATGGGTTAATTGCTGTCGGTGTTCCCCAAGATTGGACTACTCACATGATAGGTCATGAATTAACAGCTTTACATGGTTTAGATCATGCTCAAACTTTGGCAATTGTGTTACCTAGCACATTAACAATTAGACGCGATCGCAAATGGCAAAAACTTCTACAATATGCAGATAGAGTTTGGGAAATTGTCGGTGGTTCGGAAGCAGAAAGAGTAAATACAGCAATTACTAAAACTCGTGATTTCTTTGAATCAGTTGGTGTTCCCACTCACTTATCTGACTATGCTATTGGTTCAGAAACCATTCCCGCAGTCATTAAGAATTTAGAAAAGCATGGAATGACAGCTTTAGGAGAAAATAAAGATGTTAACCCCCAAGTTGTTGAGCAGATTTTAGCCCTTTGTGCTTAAATTTTCAGCCCTATATCAAGTATTTTCAGGTTCTTTGATTTTGTTTCTCCTATATTGATTTTAGACGTTTTTATGTCCCCGATTTTTTGAAAAAGTCGGGGATTTAGTTTGTTATAAAATTCTGGATTCTTGAAAAAATTCTGACTATCTATTATCAACTTTTCACCCCAACTATTTTCTTTCTGTCTTTACCAGCAATACTAATACTAGTATTATAGGCATAGAAATAAAAAAGACGAAGAAAAGGAAGTTTTCCAGACATTTGAATTCCAGTGCTTTCCGATCTAATGAGGTATAAAGTTGAATGATAAAACTCTTGTGCTGCGGGCATCTTGCCCGCTCGATATGTACCTTATAACACCGGGAATGGCTGTAAATCCTATATTTCAAGTGTAAATTCTACTCTAGAGGGGAAAATGATAAAATTTGATTTTGGTCGTTTGTGTGTGATTATTAGCTTAATTTGTGGTTTACTGGTTGGTTGTAGTGAAAATTCCCCTGGAAATCAAACTCTCCGAATAGCTACTGAACCCACATTTCCGCCCTTTGAGTTTCAGGATAAAAATGGAGAATTAGCAGGTTTTTCCATTGACTTAATGAAAGCTATAGCCACTGCGGCTCATTTCCAGGTAGAATTTCAGAGTTTACCTTTTGATGGCATTATTCCGGCGCTACAGGCTAAAACCGTAGACAGTGCTATTAGTTCCATAACTATCACCCCAGAAAGAGCAAAAACAATCGCTTTTTCCCGTCCTTATTTTAAAGCAGGTTTGGCGATCGCTGTTCACAAAAATAATCAAAATATTACAAATTTTCAAAGTCTGCAAAATCACAAAATTGCTGTCCAAATAGGTACAACTGGCGCGAAAAAAGCTCAAACTCTCACAGGTGCGGAAGTTCGCAGTTTTGACTCCGCACCCTTAGCCCTCCAAGAATTACAAAATGGTAATGTTGATGCAGTTATTAATGATGCACCTGTGACTTTATACGCTATTAATACAGGTAATTTGCAAGAAATTAAAGTCATTCAACAACTACTGACTGAGGAATTTTACGGAATTGCAACCGCTAAAAACTCTCTTTATTTACCTCTGATTAATCAAGGTTTAAACACAATTTTAGAAAACGGTAAATATCAACAAATTTACCAAAAATGGTTTAAATCTACACCGCCAATATTACCAGAAAGATTACCCTACGCTAATCAAAATACAAATAAAATTAATTCTTTTAGTGTATTTTGGCAATCTTTACCAGCTTTATTAAAGGCTACATTAGTAACATTACAATTAGCATTTATTTCCGGTTTATTTGGTTTAACTAGCGGTTGTTTAATTGGAATAATTCGTCTTTCTACAATTAAACCTTTACGGTTTTTAGCTAGGGCTTATATAGACTTTTTTCGAGGTACACCCTTATTAGTGCAGATATTTATGATTTACTTTGGTTTACCGGCGATTTTCCAAGAAATTGGTTTTAATTTCACATTAAATCGCCTTATCTCCGGAGTAGTTGCCTTGAGTTTGAATAGTGCAGCTTACATTGCAGAAATTGTGCGCGGGGGAATTGAATCAATTGAAAATGGACAAACAGAAGCAGCTAAATCATTAGGTTTAAATCCTCTACAAACGATGACTTATGTAATTTTTCCCCAAGCATTTCGGCGGATGATTCCACCTTTAGGAAATGAATTTATTAGTCTATTAAAAGATACGAGTTTAGTCGCAGTAATTGGTTTTGAGGAACTATTTAGAAAAGGACAATTAATTGTTTCTGAAAACTATCGCGCTTTTGAAATTTATGCGGCTGTAGCTGTAATTTACTTATGTTTAACCTTGATTTTCTCCCAATTTTTTAGTAAGTTGGAAATATGGATGAATCCCAGTAATCAAGCAGATATAAAATAAACCAGACAGAATAGTTAGAAACTGCATCTACATAGCCCTATAACTGCTATCAGATATGGTTTTATGTTCATGGGCAACTTAGTATAAACTAAAATAGTTATGACAATATCTCAGCAGCGTTACCGTTTTTGTTACAAAAAAAAACCAGAAAAAATTTCTTCTAAAAAATCTAGCCTGACAGCAACTAAAATTGTTACGATGATTTCAGATTAGTTGTTGAAACCTTGATTCAATCCGAAACCTTAGAATTACTAGAATGGCCTCGCTTGTGCCAGCACCTTTCCACCTTTGCGGCAACTAAGTTAGGGGCAATAGTTGCGCGTAACTTGCCCATTCCCGAAACTCAGACAGAAAGTGAACTGTTATTAGCGCAAACTAAAGAAGTTTATGAATTGGAAAGTCGTTTACATCCGGGATTATCTTTTGAGGGTATACAAGATATTGGTGATTCTCTCGAACGGGCAGCACTGCAAAGTATTTTACCAGGTGAGGAGCTTTTAGCGATCGCTACTACCCTAGCAGGGACAAGAAATTTACGTCGTGTTATTGATAATCAGGAAAATATCCCAGTTTTAAACGATTTAGTCTCAGAATTGCGGACTTACCCAGAATTAGAGCAGGAAATCCACCGTTGTATTGACGAACGGGGGCAAGTTACTGACCGTGCTAGTCAAAAAATGGGAGAAATTCGCGGAGAATTGCGGAAAATACGCAGTCAAATTACCCAAAAACTCCAAAATATTATCCAGGCAAAATCCGGCGCTGTTCAAGAACAGTTAATTACTCAAAGAAGCGATCGCTTTGTTATACCTGTAAAAGCTCCGCAAAAGGACGCAATCCCCGGTATTGTTCATGATACCTCAACTAGCGGCGCAACTCTTTATATAGAGCCTAATAGTATCGTCCCTCTGGGTAATCAACTACGTCAAATTGTTAGAAAAGAACAAGCCGAAGCCGAAGCAATTCGCCGGACTTTGACGGAAAAAGTAGCAGAAGTTACACCAGATTTAGAAAGGTTATTAGTTATTGTCACTACCTTAGACCTAGCAGTAGCGAAATCTCGTTATAGTTTTTGGATAGGTGCTAATCCCCCGCGGTTTGTAAATCGAGATGAAATTATCACCTTACGAAATCTGCGTCACCCGTTGTTAGTTTGGCAACAGCAACACGAACAGGGAAATTCAGTAGTCCCAGTAGATTTATTGATTAGTCCTCAAATCCGGGTAGTCACAATTACTGGACCAAATACGGGGGGGAAAACTGTAACTTTAAAAACTTTGGGATTAGCAGCGGTCATGGCCAAAGTAGGTTTATTTGTTCCCGCCCGTGAACCCGTAGAAATGCCCTGGTTTTCGCAAATTTTAGCCGATATTGGTGACGAACAATCTTTACAACAGAGTTTATCTACCTTTTCTGGACATATTCGCCGCATTAGTCGAATTTTAGAGGCATTAGAACCTGGGGAAAATGATTTGTCCCCATTAGTGATTAAGTACCAATCTCTGGTATTACTTGATGAAGTCGGTGCAGGTACAGATCCAGCGGAGGGAAGTGCATTAGCGATCGCTTTACTTAAATATCTGTCAAATCATAGCCAGCTAACTATGGCTAGTACCCACTTTGGCGAACTTAAAGCCCTGAAATACGAAGATCACCGATTTGAAAATGCTTCTGTAGAATTTGACGAAACCACGCTTTCACCCACTTACCGTCTATTGTGGGGGATTCCTGGCCGTTCTAATGCGCTGAGTATTGCCTTGCGTTTAGGGTTAAATCCAGAAATAGTAGCAGAGGCAAAAACTCAAGTCGGAGAAGCTACAGACGAGGTAAACCAAGTAATTGCCGGTTTAGAAGCCCAACGCCGCAATCAAGAAACTAAAGCCGCTGAAGCCCAAAAATTGTTACGTCAAGCTGAACGATTATATAAGGAAGTTTCTGACAAAGCTACTGCATTGGAAGCCAGAGAAAAAGATCTCCGGGTTTCCCAAGAAATTGCCGTTCAACAAGCAATTACCCAAGCCAAAGGGGAAATAGCCCAAGTTATCCGCCGCTTGCAACAAGGAACGGCTAACGCCCAAGATGCCCAACAAGCTACCGCTAATCTCAATCAAATTGCTCAAAAATACGAACCTACACCCCCACCTAAATCTAAACCTGGATTCATGCCTAAATTGGGCGATCGCGTGCGAATTCCTAAATTAGGTCAAACGGCTGAAGTTTTAACAATTCCCGATGTTGATGGCAATTTTACTGTGCGTTTTGGCATCATGAAAATGACGGTACAACTCCAAGATATAGAATCATTGGATGGACAAAAACCCGAACCCATGGTTAAAGCAAAACCAGCCCCATCAGTAGTTACACTACCACCAGCCCCAGCCATTCGCACCTCCAAAAATACTATAGATTTGCGCGGAAAACGAGTAGCTGATGCCGAATATATCTTAGACAAAGCTATTTCCGAAGCTGCTGGACCCCTATGGATTATTCATGGACACGGTACTGGTAAACTTAAGCTAGGAGTTCACGCTTTTCTACAACAACATCCTAGAGTTACCCACTACGAACCCGCAGAACAAGCCGATGGTGGCAGTGGTGTTACTATTGCTCATATATAAAAGTATATCAGTGGCAGTAGGGAAGCAGGGGAAAATCATTTTTACCACCGACAACTAACAACTGACCACCGACAACTGACAACTGACCACCGACAACTGACCAAAAAAGTTATGCACTCAACCGCTAATTCCACCGTATCAAAGTCATCTTGGGAGGATTTAAGCCAAATCCCAGACCCAAATACAACTCAATGGGAAAATATCAAAACTCAGCTAGACTTAATATTATTGGCATTGGAAAGCCTAACTGGTATCGGTTCAGAAGCAATGCTGTCTGCGGCAGTTAGTCTTGATTTAGAATCAAAAGTACCAGATTGGGTGGCCTTATGGCGATTGCGGCTTTCATTCCCCCTCCGCAAAGGACAAGGAGAACGAAAAAAGTTAGATGTAGAGGAAGCGCGATCGCTAGTGCTGATTATTTGCTATCTCGCTAAACAGCATCAAGAATTAATTCGTCGGGCTGTAAGTTCATTAGAACAAGCGACTGCAAATAGGCATAAACCTCACCAAATCTCCCTATTGGGGGATTATATAGATACTTTTTGTAAAACTTACCAAGAACGTATGGCAGAAGAAGAACCAACCTCGACGAATTTGCTTACCCATTTAGCCCTAAAACTGTTAATAAATATACTCTTTTATAGTGCTGCGGGTGGACATCGGCGTTTGTGGTTAGCGCTAATAGACCTTTCGACAAAATAATTCTCGATTTGCGATTTTCATTCCCAATCTAAAATCTAAAATCCCCTATTTTTTCCTTTACAATTGTTGTTATGTCTCCATCCAATTCTGTCATTCGTCGTTACACCACCGCTACCTGCACAATAGAAATATCGGTGGAAAATTCCCCTTTGTCGCGGTGGACAGACAAAACTATTGTTAATGGTCTCAGTTTTAGACTGCAATTTGATGATCCACGACTACCAGAACCAGGAAAAATTCTCCTTCAGGGCGATCGCCAGCAATTAGAAGTTTTATGTACAATTGTTACAAATTATGTTCAAAAACTTCTACAACAATCTGCTGAAGATTTTAGTCTGAATCTATCAGAAAATGATCATAACAATACAGAATCAGAATTAAAAAATATTCCCCTGTCTGTTCTTTCTACCCAAACTTCACCATCTTTCAATACTCAAACTCCTCGAACGAAAGTACATTTAGAATCTAGTGGTAATTTAACTCACAAACTCTATTTTGGTGATCTTATTAACCAAACATCTGTACCTGTAATAGAACTGAGTTTACTACAACTATTTGATTTAGCAACGGCTTTAGATGAATACTCATCTGATATGATTGTCTTACCAATTGCTACACATCAAAACATCAGAACTAGTCTACCAAGGTGGTTTCCTATAGCGGCTATTTTGGTATTGGCAGCCAGTCTAACACCATTTACCATGCAGTATGCTCTCAATATTCAGAAAAATCGCCAGAAAGTAGCTCAAAATACTACTCAGCCCCCAAAACTAACTGCTATAGAACCTTCTCCTCAAGACCCTACACCAATACCACCACTGCCTTTAATCACTGGTCAACCCCAACTGATACCACCACCTTCTAACTTTAATACCCCCGCAGCGCCGCTTTCCCTTCCTAATGCAAATATCCCGGCTGGACCAACAACATCTCAATCTAAATTAAAGATACCATTTGATACTTCTTCTGATCCTATTAAACGGGAAAATCCCTCCTTTGGGACTACACCTAATTCTGATAACTCTAAAGTGTCAACAGCCAGACCAAATCAAAAAGGGCTAAATGTCACTAATACCAAGAAACCATCTAATTTAATTGAAACTTCTCCGTTTATTGCTACTATCCCCAACAACAATTCTAGTAAGATTCCTAACCTAATCCCTACTCCTGCTTCCGTGGAATTAGGTCAGAACAATGTAAGAATTACCGCTCCAGGTCAGGTATCTCCGGAGGAAAATCAAGATAATTTGGTCAGGAGATTAAGAACTGCTACTAAAACTACTTCGGATACACAAGTTACGAATAATCAGACTTTATTTGATACACCCCAAGTGGCGGAAGCAAGAGAATATCTTAACAAGCGTTGGCGATCCCCAACTGGACTTTCTCAAGCTCTAGAATATAGTTTAATATTGGGTATTGATGGCAAAATTGAAAAAATTTTCCCCTTAAATCAAGTTGCCAGGGAATACATTGATAGTAGTGGTATTCCAGAAATTGGGAAACCTTTTGTTTCTAGTAATAAAGCTGGGCAAAATTTAATCATACGAGTTGTGCTTAGTTCTGATAATAAAGTGCAAATATTGCCGGAAACACCATAGTTAATGAACTACCCTATCTTGCTGCGGTGAAGATGGGGTTTTTACATCCCAAACATGAAAATCACACAATTTGTAAAACTACCAACGTCATATCATCCGTATTTTGCCTATCAGAACCAATGAAGTTCTCAACTTGATCAAATAGATATTCAACAATTTCTTGGGGAGTATTACAATACTTACAAGCTGTTCTGAAGGATGTAACAAGATTATCCTCATCAAACCGATCGCCCCCAGCCGCCGCCGCATCAGTCAAACCATCAGTATAATAAATTACTCTATCCCCAACTTCTAACTGAGCTTGAGCATTTTCATATTCACTATTGGCATCTAAACCAATTAACATCCCCAATGTATCCAACTGACTAACAGTTTTTGTAGCTGCGTGCCACCATAAAGGCGGATTATGGGCAGCATTACTATAAGATAAAATTCGTGTTTGCGGGTCATATTCTGAATAAAACATAGTTACAAAGCGATGGGAATTTTCCAAATCCGCATACATAACCCGATTCAAATTTTGTAAAATTCCCGCTGGGGAATTGCCATGTAATACTTCACCTCGGAGCATTCCCCGCAACATCGTCATAATTAAACCAGCAGGAACACCTTTACCCATCACATCCCCAACCACTAAACCCCAACTAGCATTTTCTGGAGATGTCTGTAGTTGGGATTGTAACTGATTTTGATTAGTAGGAATAAAATCATAGTAGTCACCACCAACATGATTAGCCGGTTTACAACGGGCTGCTAGAGATAAACCGGGAATATTCGGACATTGACGCGGTAAAAGTCGACGTTGAATTTCTGCACCAATTTCTAACTCTTGATCTAAACGTTCTTTTTTTCTTAATTCTACAGATAGTTCATCATTATCAATAGCAACTGCTGTTTGGTCAGCCACTAACCGCACTAATTTTTGTCTGGTTTCTGTCCAACTATATTCAGGGTCACGGCTCAAAACATACAGCCAACCCCGTTCCGTATGCTTAACTAAAATAGCAGTCCCAAAAATTTGCACATCTGGACCTAAAACGGCGTGCATCTGGTCATCTAAAATCCTTGTAGAAATAGTTGCAGAACCAGAATTAGCTAAAAGAGTAATTTGACTACTAGCAGTTTCTAGGGCTTTTCTAATATTTTTTCTTTGCTGACTATCTTGCCAATGTAGTTGTTCTAATCTGATTTGTCCGTTGGGTTTATAAAGAAAAAGGGCACTACCTTCTGCATCTGTCACCCTGGTAGCCATAAGCGGAATCAGTTCCAAAAACTGATTTAAATTATTAAAGCTTCTGAGGGCAAATCCTAAAGAACTCAGTAAGTCTTGAATTTTATTTTGTTCTCGATGCAGCCTGGACACAAGCTCCTTAAGTGCCACCACAGGAGTGACATCTTTGGTGGTGCTGCTATTGCTATCAGTAGGATGAGAGGGAAATTGTGACACAGGTTAATATTGCAGTTGAGAATAGCAAATTTGTGATGCTTTATAAATACTCTTTCTTGATAAATTGTGAAATTATATTGACCGAGATTCGTGATTTTAGCAAGAGTAGAAGAATTATGGAACTTAATTTTTTAAATCTTAGTTAATGCTGAGGATATTTTTTATGCTTGATTCTCCATGATGATCAATTTTCTAATTTGTTAAAAATGAGCCTTTGGCAATCAGTGATTTTATGATTAATTAGCAGCCTCTAATTTTTCCACAACTAAATTAGCTCTTCATATATCTTGAGAAATAAAAGTTTGTCATTAGCAAAATTATCTCTATTCCTCAAAAATGGGATATCAAGAATCAACAAACCAAACAGTAGATAGATTTTTAGGGAGTTAATTCGTGATTTTAGCTTGACTGGATTTTTGGTCAAAACCATGGATGTGATCATACTTTCAATCAAAACTGGTTCTATTTTAAACCACAAACATTTAACTTATATACCATAAATTCTGGAAATATTTCCTGAGATAGATTTCTTTTATAAAAAAATTATCCATTTTTCTGGAAAATCTTCCCACCCAGAGGCGATTATTTTCACAAATTCGGGTAAATATTGGGTTTTACTATGTCACAATAAAATATCGGGTGCGTTACTATAATTACACAAGTTACCTTGATGTGAAGACAGGTAATGCACCCTACTCAAATTAATGATGAAATTTTGGGAATTATCAACTCATAAAAACTGGATCAACCGCTTAATAGTGCTTCCACAAATTCATAACTAGAAAATGGACGTAGATCCTCAATTCCTTCTCCAGCGCCAATAAAGCGAATGGGTAAGCCTAACTGCTGAACAACCGCAAGAGCTACACCTCCCTTAGCAGTTCCGTCTAATTTGGTTAAAACAACGCCGCTGAGTTGGGCCGCTTGGGAAAATACTTCAGCTTGTTGCAGTCCATTTTGTCCCAAAGTAGAATCAAGAACTAAAAGCGATTCTACGCGGGCGTTGGGGGCTTTTTTAGTTATGATTTTGCGAATTTTGCTGAGTTCGTCCATCAGGTTTTTCTTATTTTGTAGTCTCCCAGCGGTATCTATTAATAGTAGTTCGGTTTCTCTGGCTTGAGCAGCGGTAATGGCATCAAATACCACGGCGGCAGGGTCTGTATTTTTACCGGGGTTGGCGATAACTTCGACACCACTTCTCTCACCCCAAACTTTGACTTGTTCCACAGCAGCAGCCCGGAAGGTATCCGCCGCACCAATTAAGCATTTATAACCAGATTTTTGAGCTAGGTGAGAAATTTTACCGATGGTGGTAGTTTTTCCCGCCCCGTTCACCCCCGTAATTAACCAAATTGTGAGTTGGTCTTTTTCCGGTGCAAAGCTAGATTTTGCCTGGTTTTGCAAGGGTGTATCCAGCATATCTCTGAGAATTTCTTTAAGATAAGCGATTGCTTGTTCTGGTGGAGTCACTTCCGCCAGGATTTTTTTCTCTAACGCATTAATAATATAATCAGTTGCTTCTACACCCACATCTGCCTGTAAAAGCAAAGATTCAATTTCATTTACAGCCGCTTGATTTAGGGGTCCTTGACCAACAATTAATTTTATTTGGTTGAGAATATTCCGCCGAGTTTTATCTAAACCTTGACGGAGTTTTTTTAACCAAGTAATTTCTTCTAGGGAAATATCTTCAGCTTTTCTCCCTTGGGCGGCTAAAACCTCTGCTGACCATTTAAACCCGTCATCAAATACCAGTTCTGGAATTTCTACTTCTGGCGCTGTTGGGGTTGTCGCTGTTTCTGGTTCAGTGGTTTCTATCGCACTAGCGATTAATTTCTCTTGTTTGGCTTGTCTTTCCGCCGCAGCACGTTCTAAAAAAGATAAATTAACTGTTTCTGATTCTGGTATTATTTCTGGTTGTGATTCGCTAATATCTTCAGTAATTTCTGATGTAGCTGCATCTATTTCTATTGGTACAGTTACTTTCTCTGTTTCAGTTTCTACTATTTCCTCAGTAATAGTATTTGTTTCAATTACTACAGATGATTCCGTCTCTATTTGTTGTTTTTCTTGAATATTCTTATAAGCAGCTTTAGCAAAGGCCAACAAGTCCGCCGTATCTGGCACTGTTGTTTCTGGTTGAGTTGCTTCTACTGTGGATATTTCTGCCTGAAATTCGGTTTGGGGAGTATCATCAGATTCATTATTTGGACGATGGAACCAATTAAAAGCCATTGTAGTTTAGTTAATATGTAATATGTAATATTTAAAGGTATTGACAACCAACCACCGACAACCAACAACTGACCATTGACCACTAACAACTGACCAATTTAAACAGTTTGTTTTTGTTCGCTAACTCGACGGAGAACACCATTAATAAAACGATGTCCATCTTCTCCACTATAGCGTTTAGCCAATTCTACAGCTTCGTTAATGGCGATACTATCAGGAACTGCCATAAATTTTATTTCTGCGGTGGCTATTTGCAAAATATCTCTATCAATTTGGGCTAAACGAGTAACTTGCCAATCTACTAAAGCATGAGAAATTAGATCCGCAATAGCTTGATGATTTTCACTAACGGTAATAATAAGTGATTTAGCGTAATTACGAACTTCCTTGTCTTGATTAGCTAACTGAATTAACTCAGGAAAATCAACAGATGTACCTAATTGATTAATTGCTATTTGGGTATAAGAAATTGCCTCTTTTAGCATGGTTCTAGCTGTATTCAAGTCAGCGGCTCTAGTTTCGCTAGTTAATAGGCGGTCATTGCTACGTTGTAATTCTCCCGCAGCATTATTTAATGTGTCCTGCACTTCTAAGGTCAGGGTACGAACCGCCCCTAGAACTAGTTTAGAGACTAATTGATCATCTGACAAGGTTTCTAGTTTCTTGGGGTTGATTGGTAATTGACTAAGGCTTAATAATGCCAATTCCCGGGCTATTTGTTGGGGTTTACGACGTTGCATATTTTTTCTGTAGGAAAGTTGGAGATATTGAGAAATATGTTATGGCAGTTCCCATGCTCGTGAGGTACAAAGTTTTTTAGTTTTAGGGAACAGTGAATAAATTGGTGTGTACTTCATTAGACTGGGAAACAATAGATTATCGATCCTAATACCCTATATTCAGTAAATCAGAACTAATCTCCCATCACTTCTCGTACTAAAGTCGCTAATTTATCCGCACTATCAGGAACAGCGAGAGTTTTAGCTTTCTCTGCCATTATCGCTAATTCTGCCGGAGATTGGAGCAAATTCAAAATCTGAGTTGTCAAGATTTCCGGGGTCAAATCCGACTGTTTAAAGGATAAAGCCGCCCCAACCTGAGTAAACACCTTTGCATTATAAGATTGATGATCTTCCGCTGCAAAGGGATAGGGAATTAAAATGGCTGGTTTACCACAAACCGCCAATTCTGTCAAGCTACCCGCACCAGAACGACTAATAACTAAATTAGCCCTTCTCAATAAAGCCGCCATATTGTCATAAAAAGGCAAAGCGATATATTGAGGATGCTGAATACTGTTAATATCAGGATCATTCTCACCAGTCAAGTGCACTATATAAGCACCAGCTTGAAACAAAGCGTCCGCGGACTGACGCACCAATTTATTTACAGCTACAGCCCCTTGACTTCCACCAAATACCACAATCAAAGGAATATTATCGGGAATAGGTAAGTCCAATGTACTATCAATTCCCTCATCTAAGAATTGAGAACGGACCGGAGTACCTACACAGACAGTTTGAGACCGAGGTAAGTATTGGGCAGTAACATCAAATCCTATAGCGACGGCATTACACCAAGGTCCAAAAAAGCGGGTAACTTTACCTGGTATTGCGTTAGATTCATGAAAAACCACAGGTAAACCCAACAAACGGGCAGCAATTACCGCAGGACCTGCAATATAACCTCCTGTCGTGAAAACTCCGTGGAATTTTCCCTGTTTAAGAATACGTCTAACTTTCAGAATCCCAGTCATGAGCTTCCACAAGACGCGGATAGAACTAAGACTAAAACCTTGCTGAAACCCTGCAACAGCCACCGTATTTAAAGGATATGTCCCTGGAACTAACTGAGTTTCTAGCCGATTTGACACACCCAGCCATTCAATATTGTATTCTGACAGTTTTTCAGCCAATGCGATCGCTGGAAACAAGTGTCCACCTGTCCCACTAGCTGCTATAAGTAATTTAATTGGTGGATTTACCATTCCTGACTATACCATTTATCTCCCAGCTTTATTAAGATAAAACAAATTCCCTATCTTCTATCATCGCATCAGTAAAATCTTACCTATGACTAAAATTATCCCCCTTTTAATGAAACGTAATAAAACACTAACCGTTAGTATTTCCCTGATTTCCAGTTTACTGGTAATTGGTTTATCGAGCTTATCGCAATCGGTGCAAGCAGGTCAACCCACAAATGCACCCGCTACACTTACTAACCTGTTAACGCAAATTGATAATGCTGCCAATCAGGGTAATATTAACAGTCTCATGCAATTTTACAGTCCTAAATTTACTCATGGTGACGGGTTAAACCGTAAATCTATGGAACAGGCTTTAACAGGACTTTGGAAGCGATATCCCCAATTGCGTTATACTACTAACATAGAGTCTTGGAAATCTGAAGGTAATACCATTATTGCGGAAACTGTCACTAATATTAGCGGTTTACCTGCATCTGGTAATAATAATTTCACCCTCCAGTCTACAATTAAATCGCGTCAAAAAATTACGGGTGCAAGAATTGTTCGTCAAGATATTTTATCGGAACGGACTCAACTAACTGCTGGAAGTAAACCACCCCAAGTAGAAATTAAATTACCACTACAGGTAAAAGTTAATGAAAAATATAGCTTTGATGCCATTGTTCAAGAACCAGTAGGGGAGGATTTTCTACTAGGAAAAGCTATAGAAGAGCCCATTCAAAGCAGTAAATTTCTTAACCCCACAATTGTGAATTTAGAATTTCTCAATGCGGGAGGACTTTTCAAAATCGGACGTGCACCTTCTACTCCCGGTCCTCAATGGATTTCTGCAGTTATTCGCAGGGGTGAAGATATGACTATCATTACTCAGCGGTTACAAGTGGTTAAAAAGTAGTTAGTGGTTAGTGGTTAGTGGTCAGTGGTTAGTGGTCAGTGGTCATTGGTCATTGGTCAAGACTATTATAACAACGAACAACGAACAACGGACAACTAACAACGGACAACTAACAACGGACAACTAACAACGGACAACTAACAACGGACAACTAACAACGGACAACTAACAACGGACAACGGATTTCTATGCAAAACCATATTGTTTTGATTACTGGTGCAAGTAGCGGTATAGGTGCTGCTTGTGCCAAAATTTTTGCTCATGCTGGTGCAAAACTGATTTTAGCAGCACGGCGTTGGGACCGTTTACAACAATTGGCTGATTCCTTAGACATCCCATCTGATAAAATCTATTTATTAGAACTTGATGTGTGCGATCGCTTGGCGGTAGAATCAGCTATTAATAATTTATCCCCTTCCTGGTCAAATATTGATATTTTGATTAATAATGCTGGTTTAAGTCGCGGTTTAGACAAATTATATCAAGGTGACTTTCATGACTGGGAAGAAATGATTGATACTAATATCAAAGGTTTACTGTACCTGACCCGCTACATAGTCCCAGGAATGGTGGAACGGAATTGTGGTCATGTTATCAATATCGGTTCTGTTGCGGGACATCAAACTTATCCTGGTGGTAATGTCTATTGTGGGACAAAAGCAGCGGTTAAAGCTATCTCTGAAGGCTTAAAACAAGACCTTTTAGGAACTCCCGTGCGAGTAACTTCTGTAGACCCTGGAATGGTAGAAACAGAATTTAGTCAAGTGCGTTTTCATGGTGACACAGAACGGGCTAAAAAGGTGTATGAGGGAGTTAAACCTCTAACTCCTGATGATGTGGCTGATGTGATCTTTTTCTGTGCCACTAGGGCGAGTCATGTTAATATTAGTGAAGTCTTATTGATGCCAGTAGACCAAGCGTTAACTTTAGTAAATAGGCGGGTATAAATTTAACTCTCATATTCTTCCAAACTCCGAATGGGAAGGGAGGGAAGTCCTTGACAGTAAAGACCCACCTGTTTCCGTGGGTTATACTGATAATTTCCTATTTTCTATTCTATTATCTGAATCTGAAAACGGGAAAAGAGGATACTGATTTTACTGTCGCAATACCAGTATCCTCTTCATGCTTTTGTAACCGTTTAATAACTTCCTTTTGAGCTTCTACCTCTGCTGAATACTGCCATGATTTCTTACTTTGAATATACGCACTAATCCCTAGAGATTTATCAGAAATCTTACCACCGTTCTGCTCCAACAGGGTTACGAGATTAGGCTTTAATTCTTCCATCTCTTGTTCCAATAAAGCTAATTGCTGTTTAATTTCTCGGTATCTATTAATGTAATTTTCTTCACTGTATCCGAGATCAATTTTTGGTAATTTTTGTTTAGTCAAGTTCATGTTTAGTGGTGGGTCGAACTTCTGGATATACCCTATTTCCCACTCATGTAAATCTTGGTCATCAGTCCAGACCAAGTAACAGATATACTGAACTTTGTTAGCTTTAAAATCTTCAAATTTTTCGTGTTGTGAGTGTCTCTTTCTCAAGCTAGATGTGGATATCCCTATATACCAAATTCTACTAGCTGAGTCAATAGCGAAATAAATACCAGGGGTGTCTGGTAGGTTTTGGTGATCTCCTAAAAGAACTTTACCAAGTTTTTTAATTGAGAAACTAGGAATAAAAGCAGAATCCTCTAACTCAATTTGGTGGTCTAAACCGGTTTGTGTCATTTTTCCCCCTAAGTCCAAGACTATTGGCAAATAGTTTGTTTTTATCGCATCTTACCATGTTTTAATTACTTCTAATTTAGATGAGTATGGAACAAAGGATATTATAATTAATGTTGGGTGATGTTTCTCTGTATCGTATTGTGAAAAGTCCGTCGATATTGAGTAAACTAGATGCGGGATGAAACACCCGCTACCTATACTACAGAAAATTAAGGTGATAACCGCTCGATTTTCCACCCTCCAGCATCTAAACGAGTATATAACAGACGATCATGTAAACGACTTGATCTTCCTTGCCAAAACTCAATTTCCTGGGGAATGACGCGAAAACCACCCCAATGAGGAGGACGAGGAACTTCCTGATTTTGATATACGCGCTCAAATTCTTGTAATTGTGATTCTAAAATATCCCTACTGGCAATCACTTCACTTTGATTAGAAGCCCAAGCACCCAAACGACTATATGCAGGGCGGATTTCAAAATAGCTATCAGATTGTGCCGAGGGAATTTTCTCCACAGTCCCAACAATTCTTACCTGTCGTTCTAGTTCAGCCCACCAAAAAACCAAAGCAGCAAGGGGATTTGCCGTGAGTTCCTGTCCTTTTTGACTATTATAATTAGTAAATAAGACAAAACCCCTTTCATCAAAATCCTTGAGTAGTACCATTCTCGCCGAAGGACGACCATTTGGTGTACAGGTAGCCAAAGTCATAGCATTAGGCTCAGGTAGCTGTGCTGCTAGGGACTGACCAAACCAAATTTTAAATTGTACAAAGGGATTAGAGTCAATTTCCTTTTCACTCAAATCTTGCAAGGTGTAGTCTTTGCGAATATCTGCTATGCTTTTATCCATTTTAATTCTTTCCTGATTCTGTAATTAAATTCCTAGTTATCTAAATTTAGGCTGGTAATGGATAATTAGTCATAAGTCATTGGTCATGGGTCATTGGTAAAAATTATTACCTTTTACTCATTCCCTACCCTTGAAGCCTCCAAAGCCTTGAGGACATAAATTGATCATGAAACTCAACCCGGAAGAGGATTTTAATCCTGATTCCTGATTCCTGTTATAGATTAAATCAGATGCGCCGTTCTGCTTCTCTCCAAACTTTGTTAATTTATGGACTCAGTGGACCAATTATCGCTCTCAATATCTGGTTACTGTCTTTATTATTTCGTTTTTTCCAAAATCCGATTACTATCCTCAGTATTGCTGCAATTCTGGCTTTTTTGCTGAATTACCCAGTCAAATTATTTGAGAAAATCAGAATTACCCGCACTCAAGCAGTAATTATTGTTCTAATACTGACTTTAACATTGTTTATTGTTGTATGTGTTACTCTTGTACCAATGCTAATTGACCAAACCATTCAACTTTTAAATAAGATCCCGGATTGGTTAGCGACTAGTCAAGCTAATTTAGATCACTTAGAAACACTAGCAAAGCAGCGACGTTTATCTGTGGATTTAAAACTAGTAACAAACCAAATAAATGGTAATATTCAAAACTTAGTACAACAAATAGCATCCGGAGCAGTAGGATTTGCTGGAACCCTGTTATCAGGATTACTAAATCTAGTCTTGGTAATTGTTCTAGCCTTTTATATGCTTATATATGGTGATCAAGTTTGGTCTGGGTTAATCAATTTGTTACCATCTAATATTGGTATTCCTTTTAGTAAGTCCTTAGAGTTAAATTTCCAAAACTTTTTCTTGAGCCAATTGTTGCTAGGACTATTTATGGTCATAGCCCTTACGCCTATATTCTTATTTTTGAAAGTCCCATTTGCCTTTTTATTTGCCATTATCATCGGTATTTCTGGATTAATTCCCGTTGTTGGTGCAACTTTAGGTATTGGTTTAGTCACAATGTTGGTATTAATCCAAAATTGGTGGTTAGCTTTCCCAGTCGCTACAATGGCAATTATCATGCAACAAATTAAAGATAATTTATTAGCTCCAAAATTAATGGGTAATTTTATTGGACTTAACCCCCTGTGGATTTTTATCGCTATTTTAATGGGATTTGAAATTGCCGGGTTATTAGGAACATTGGTTTCTGTACCAATTGCTGGAACTATAAAAGGCACGATAGATGCTATCAAAAGCAATAATAATATCTCAAATTTTCGGGTTAATTACGGCTCAGAATTTGAAAGAAATGAATAAGTTAATTAATGGATCATTAGTCAGTTTTCAGTAGAACCCTTCCAAACTTGTTACTTAGGATATGTTACCATAACAACAATTTTTAATGCCAACCCACTTATATCAAATTTTGGATTCATGGATGCAGTTGAATTATTAGAAACAATTACACACTTGATTAAGCAGGCTGAAAAGGGGGAAATTGACCCTTGGGACGTGCGAGTTATTGAGGTGATTGATCATTACTTGGAATTAATGTCACCAGAAGCAAGAACTATCAGGGGCTATGAAAGTGATTTGTCTCAATCTGGACAGGCATTTTTATCAGCATCAAAGCTTGTATTATTCAAAGCCAACACATTAATTCAACTATCAACAGTATATAATACCCTAGAAGAAGTTGTAGATGATACACTATTAACAATAGAAGATGGATTATTGTCTCCTGGCCACCCCGTGCAATTGGAGCAACGCTTGCGTCGTCGTCCAGCGGCTATGCCACCCCCAAAACGTCGGGTAACTTTGCAAGAGTTAATCAACCAATTGCAAATTATGGCCAGCCAGCTAAAACTCGTAGAAAAAGTTGATAAACCTAAACGGCTCAAGCGCCAGTCTAGTGTCCAAACCATGCGGGAAGCTCTAGAATTGGCGCACCAAGAAAATTTAACAGAAGTCGCGTTAGAAATAGAGCAGGTGCTACATGGTGCTGCTCAAGAGCAGAATTTAGAGAAACCATGTTGGAACCTAGAACAACTGATAGATTTGTGGATACAGACAAAGCAACTCAAAAAACATGGCTCTGGTCATGAATCGGAATACGGTAACATGATTAGCGTTTTTTGGGCTTTACTGCTGCTGTCGGCTCAATCGAAGGTGGAACTATTTCAACAAGAATTTTACCAGGAAATTCAAATCCGCTTACCTACTTAAAGGCAGGAAGCAGGGGGGGACTTCTATCTATTCCCAATGACCAATGACCAATAACTAAGGAATAAAATTTTATGAAAGCGATGATTCTTGCAGCGGGAAAAGGTACTCGTATCCGCCCCATCACATATACAATTCCTAAACCAATGATTCCCATACTGCAAAAGCCAGTCATGGAATTTTTACTGGAGTTATTACGTCAACATGGTTTTGACGAAATAATGGTCAATGTTAGCCATTTGGCGGAGGAAATAGAAAGTTATTTCCGTGATGGTCAGCGGTTTGGGGTGCAGATTGCTTATTCTTTTGAAGGTAAAATTGATGATGACGGTAAACTGGTGGGGGAAGCTATCGGTTCGGCTGGGGGTATGCGTCGGATTCAGGATTTCTCACCGTTTTTTGATGATACGTTTGTAGTATTGTGTGGTGATGCTTTAATTGACTTAGATTTAACTGCGGCGGTAAAGTGGCATAAATCCAAGGGAGCAATCGCTACTATCATCACCAAATCTGTTCCCAAGGAAGAAGTTTCTAGCTATGGTGTGGTAGTTACTGACGAGGATAACCGCATTCAAGCTTTCCAAGAAAAACCAACCGTTGAAGAAGCTCTTAGCACTAATATCAATACAGGTATTTATATCTTTGAACCAGAGGTGTTTAAGTATATACCCTCTGGAGTAGAGTATGATATTGGTAGCCAGTTATTTCCTCAATTAGTGGCAGATAATGCCTCTTTTTACGCCATTCCCATGGATTTTGAATGGGTAGATATTGGTAAAGTTCCTGATTACTGGCGAGCAATTCGTGGGGTTTTATCAGGGGAAATCAAAAATGTACAAATCCCTGGACATGAGGTAGCTCCTGGTATTTTTACTGGGTTAAATGTATCTGTAAATTGGGATAAAGTTGATATTAGTGGACCTGTTTATATTGGGGGAATGACCAAAATTGAAGATGGAGCAAAAATTATTGGACCTTCGATGATTGGTCCAAATTGTTGGATCTGTAGTGGAGCTACTGTAGATAATAGTGTAATTTTTGAATGGTCGCGGTTAGCTCCAGGAGTTCGCTTGGTAGATAAGTTGGTGTTTGGGCGTTACTGTGTAGATAAGACGGGAGCATCTATTGATGTCCAAGCTGCGGCTTTAGATTGGCTGATTACTGATGCTCGTCAAACTCGACCTTCCGAAATACCTTTAGAACACCAAGCGATCGCTGAATTACTGGGAGCAAACTCAATTTAGTCAGTTGTTCTTTGTCAGTTGTCAGTTGTTCTTTGTCCGTTGTAATTTGCTACTAACCAATGACCAATGACCAATGACCAATGACCAATGACCACTGACCAATGACCACTGACCACTGACCAATGACCAATGACTATTAACTATTCAAGTAAGTATACCGTTGTAAACTTTGCTCGTAAGTTTGTAGTAGTCGCTGGGATTCTGCTAAGGTAATGTGCTGTTCCTCTAAAGCTCGTTCACAACGTTGACGAATATTTTCTACCATGTCTTCAGCATCATACTGAACGTAGCTAAGGACTTCGCTCATGGTATCACCCTTGACAACGTGTTCAATTTGATAACCTTTGGGGGTTAAATTGATGTGAACGGCGTTAGTGTCACCGAAAAGATTATGTAAATTACCCATAATTTCCTGGTATGCTCCATTCAGGAACATTCCCAAATAATAGGGTTTTCCTGGCTCAAACTTGTGCAGTTCTAATACTGATTTAACATCTCGCAAATCTATAAAGCGGTCAATTTTCCCATCACTGTCGCAGGTTAAGTCTGCTAAAATGCCTCTGCGGGTTGGTTCTTCATCAAGACGATGTATAGGCATGATCGGAAATAGTTGATCTATCGCCCAACAATCTGGTGCTGATTGAAACACAGAAAGATTGATATAGTAAATGGAAGCCATGATTTTTTCTAGGTCTTCCAACTCATCGGGTACGTATTCTTCCTGACGGATGATAGTTAAAACTTTTTGACAACAAGCCCAGTAAAGACGTTCGGCCTTAGCGCGTTCATTCAAGCGCAAAATTCCTAAATTAAAGCGACTGATAGCTTCTTCTTTGAATTGAGCAGCGTCGTGATAAAATTCTTGGTAATTTTCCTTATTGATAGATTGGTAAGTTTCCCACAGGTATTTAATAATTGGAGATTCTCCGTCTTGGGGAGGATCAGGAGGATCAAGGGGGACATCACTGGTACTGAGAACGTCAAAAATTAACACTGATTGGTGAGAAGAAATCGCCCGACCACTTTCACTAACAAGAGTAGGTACGTTAATTTGCCGTTCATCACAGGTATCTTTTAACTCAGCTACAATGTCATTAGCATAGTTTTGCATATTATAGTTTTTCGATGTGTAGAAATTCGTTTGCGATCCGTCATAATCTACACCCAAACCACCACCAACATCCAAGTATTTCATATCTGCCCCTAGCATCGCCAATTCTACGTAAATACGACTAGCTTCTTGAATGGCATCCTTAATAACATTGATAGCGGAGATTTGTGAACCAATGTGAAAATGTAACAATTGTAGAGAACCGAGTAAGTCAGCTGCACCTAATTTTTCCACAGCTTCCATAATTTCGGGAATTGTTAAGCCAAATTTAGCGCGATCGCCTGTAGAAGTTCCCCAGCGACCCATACCTTGTGTGCTTAATTTTGCTCTAACTCCCAAAATTGGCTTAATTCCTAATTGACGACTAGTAGCAATGGCTAAATCCACCTCTTCAATTTGCTCTAGGACGATAATTGGTGTTTGTCCTAGTCTTTGGGCTAACATAGCGGTTTCGATGTATTCCTGGTCCTTGTAGCCATTGCAAATTAACAATGCTCCAGGGGTATCCAATAAAGCCAGAGCAATCATTAATTCTGGCTTAGAACCCGCCTCCAAACCAAATTGATGGGGTTTACCAAACCGTACTAAATCTTCAATGAGGTGGCGTTGTTGATTGCATTTGACCGGAAACACGCCCCGATATACACCAGGATAATTGTAGCGAGCGATCGCCTTAGCAAAACAAGCATTCAAGCGCTCAATTCGGTCTTCCAAAATATCGGAAAAGCGAATTAACATTGGTAGCCCCAAATTACGCTGCTTTAAAGCATTTACCAACTCAAACAAGTCCAGAGACCCACCACGTTCACCCTTGGGGGAGACAGTAACATGACCAGCAGCATTAATTGAAAAATAAGGTCTTCCCCAACCCTCTATTCGGTAAAGGTCTTCACTGTCCTCAATTTTCCAAAGCAGAGGTAAATCTCCCGTATTTTTACTAGGTATTAATAGTTCCTTCTGTTTTTTGCTTTTCAATTCAGCTTTATGTACATTAGATGGCATTTTTACAATCTCATCAGCAGTTGACTCGACACCCATTTTTCCTGACCTCTTTGTTTTGCTCACGAAATAACAATTTAACAAAATAGTCTAGTAAAGGATATACCACTAGGAATAATTTCTGATGAAGAGCGTGATTGCTCAACCAAGTCCAGGTAACAAATTTTTCTTCCCTTGTGTCTCCTTTATCCTGAGAATAGTTACAAAAATCTGCGTTTATCTGCGTTTATCTGCGTTTAATTACCTATTGCTATATCTAACGGGGAAAAGAAATGGTAATTCAATCCGGTTATCCCCCATTCTCAGGGAAAATTGCCCAGACTACTAGACAAAAGACATCAATACAACTGACAATTAACCCATCAAAATTTGATTATGTTTTTGGAGATAGATTTGGAACGCACATTTTTAGCAATTAAACCCGACGGTGTACAACGCGGCTTGGTGGGTGAAATTATCCGCCGTTTTGAAACTAAAGGCTTTACCCTAGTTGGGTTGAAGTTTATGAAAGTCAGTAGAGAATTAGCGGAACAACACTATGGTGTTCACCGTGAAAGACCTTTTTTCCCTGGTTTAGTGGAATTTATCATTTCTAGTCCAGTTGTAGCAATGGTTTGGGAAGGAGAGGGCGTTGTTGCAGCAGCGAGAAAGATTATCGGTGCCACCAACCCCTTAAATGCAGAACCAGGCACAATTCGTGGCGATTTTGGCGTTAATGTTGGACGTAACCTGATTCACGGTTCTGATGCTCAAGAAACAGCCCAAACAGAAATCGCTTTATGGTTTAAGGATGAAGAATTAGTTGCTTGGCAACCACATTCAAAACCGTGGTTAAATGAGTAATTAGGTAATGGGTAATGGGTAATGGGTAATGGGTAATGGGTAATGGGTAATGGGTAATGGGTAATGGGTAGTAAAACTCTTAGCTGTTACCTGTCACCTGTTGCCTTAAATGAATACAAAAAATTGAATATGCCATAAGAAATTTTGAAAATCTCCTTTTGGAGGGTAGGAAAAAAAGATTTCCAGCCAAGATATAATACATTCCCTAATACTAAATCATTAGATATCACTATAATAATCATCAAAATATTTTAGCACTTGATATTAAGTTAATACCAAAAATCTGTGCTTATATTAAATTATGACTTGAGCATAAAATAAAATAATTAATTACCGTGTTAGAAGCCTGTGTACTAATAACAATATTGTGTGGTTTTTTCGGGATTATCCTCAAAAAAAACCTGGTGATGAAAATTGTCTCCATGGATGTGATGAGTACGGGTGTGATTGCCTTTTATGTACTAATTGCATCACGAGAAGGCTTATTTACCCCGATTATTTCTAGTGTAAAAAATATTAATTATGCCGATCCTGTTCCCCAAGCAGTGATATTAACAGCGATAGTCATTGGTTTTTCTATTCAGGCTTTGATGCTGGTTGGTGTGATGAAATTAGCACAAGATAATCCCACCCTAGAAACCCATGAGATTGAGAAAAATAATACACCGTAAATTACCCACCACTTCCCTTCGGGTAAGTGTTAAATCACTACGATTTTCAGGTCATCTCACCTACAAATACGCAGCCAGTTTGTAGATCTGAGGTTAACAGTTAAACAGGCCTATTGGGTTAATCCAGTGCTGTTAGCGTAAAAAGCCTTTAAATCTTTGTCTAGGCTAACATTACCCGCAAGGAGGGACAATATGTCCAAAGTATTTGTTTTAGATACCAACTTCACGCCATTAAACCCAATTCATTCAGCACAGGCTAGACAGTTATTGAGAAACAAAAAAGCAGCAATATTTAGACAGTTTCCGTTCACAATTATTCTCAAAAAATCGCGTCCTGACTCCCGAATATCGTCGCTAAGATTAAAGATTGACCCTGGTGCAAAATTCACAGGAATGGCATTAGTTAACGACTCGACTGGCGAGGTTGTATTTGCTGCTGAATTAAAACATAGAGGCTTTGCAATTAGAGATGCTTTAACTTCTAGAAGGCAATTAAGACGTTCTAGACGTGCAAGAAAAACTCGTTACAGACAACCAAGGTTTTTGAATAGAACCCGTCTAGAAGGATGGTTAGCACCGAGCCTACAAAGTCGGGTTGATAATATCAAAACTTGGGTTAAGAAGTTACTCAACTTTGCACCAATTCAGGCTATTAGTCAAGAATTAGTCAGGTTTGATATGCAGTTAATGGCTAATCCTGATATTCAAGGACAGGAATATCAACAGGGAACTTTAGCTGGTTACGAAACCAGAGAATACTTACTAGAAAAGTGGGGTAGACAATGTGCCTACTGTGGAGTGAAAGACGTTCCTTTTCAAGTAGAACATATTCATCCACGAGCCAAAGGTGGTAGTAATTCAATTACGAATCTCACTTTAAGTTGTGAAAAGTGTAACACCAAAAAGGGAACGAAAGACATCAAAGATTTTCTCAAAAAAGACTTTTCAAAACCACTGCTAATTACAGCTAACGGTCACGGTTCTAGACAATCTTGCCGAATTGACAAATACGGTTTTCCGAATAGGCACGTACCGAGAGAAAAAATACATTTTGGTTTTCAAACTGGCGACATCGCTAAAGCAGTTGTCACCGCTGGTAAAAAGATTGGTACTTATGTAGGAAAAGTGGCTATTCGTTCAACTGGTAGTTTCAATATTTCTAATAAAAATGGATTGATTCAAGGAATATCACATAAGTTTTGCAAACGCATTCACGCAAAGGATGGTTATTCGTATGCAGTATAAAAGATTTGTTAATTACTCAACTGTCCCTCTCGCTGTTTGTGCTAACGCACAAAATTACTCAAGGGACGTTTCACAATTAACCCTCCATTCCTCCCATCACCAAACTGAGTACAGTTTTGGTGGGGGTCTCCTGGAGGAAGTTTAGATGAATACTATTACATTGACTTGGATTGCTACCCCATTTTTTCTAGGATTCATCATTTTTATCGTTCCCAAACTCAACCGACATTTAACTCTGTGGGGAACTATTTTTTCTGCTGCTTATGGGTTGCAGTTATTTCTCAATCCATCACCAGTGACACTGAATTTACTAGATAGTTTCGGTATCAAATTATTGGCAGATGAGTTAAGCACTTACTTTATCCTCACAAATGCTCTAGTCACGGCTGCTGTTGCTCTTTACTGCTGGCGCAGTGATAAAACGGCTTTTTTCTATGCTCAGATGATTATTGTCCATGGTAGCCTCAATGCTGCCTTTGTCTGTGCAGATTTCATTAGTTTATATGTGGCTTTAGAGGTAAGTGGTATTGCGGCCTTTTTATTGATTGCTTATCCCCGTAGCGATCGCTCAATTTGGGTAGGTTTACGGTATCTCTTTGTAAGTAATACTGCCATGTTGTTTTATCTAGTTGGTGCGGCACTGGTTTATCAGACACATCATTCCTTTAGTTTTACAAGTTTAAAGGGATCACCACCAGAAGCACTAGCATTAATTTTTCTGGGATTATTAATCAAAGCTGGGATTTTTGTATCCGGTTTATGGCTACCTTTAACTCATTCTGAATCAGAAACACCAGTTTCTGCATTGATGTCAGGAATTGTTGTTAAAGCCAGTGTTTTACCTTTATTACGTATTGCATTAGTTTCCGAAGAAATTGATATCATAGTCAGAATTTTTGGTGTAGGAACGGCTTTAATGGGTGTATCCTATGCTGTTTTGGAAAAAGATACTAAGCGAATGTTGGCCTTTCACACAATTTCCCAATTAGGCTTTATTCTCGCTGCACCAATAGTAGGTGGATTTTATGCTCTCACCCATGGATTAGTCAAATCATCTTTATTTTTGATTGTGGGTTCTTTACCCAGTCGCAACTTTAAAGAATTGCAATATAAACCTATTAATAGAACAATTTGGATAGCCTTAGTTATCGCTAGTTTATCAATTTCTGGTTTTCCTTTATTATCAGGTTTTGCTGCTAAGAGTTTAAGCATGAAAAATTTAGCATCTTGGCAATTTATACTGATGAATATTGCCGCAGTCGGTACAGCAATATCCTTTGCTAAATTTATTTTTTTACCCCACAGTCGAGAAGGAGAACAGGAAATCAAACCAGGTTTTTGGATATCAATAATATTTTTGATCACTGGTTTAATTGTTGCCAATATTGTATATCCTCAAGCTTATAATATTGCTGATATTACAAAAGCACTTATAACCATTGCTGTGGGCTGGTTAGCCTATCATCTTATTTTCAAAAAGTTATCAATATCTTTACCTCGTGTATTTGAAGAATTTGAGCATTTGGTTGGTGTCATGAGTCTAACTTTAATTTTGCTATTTTGGATGGCTTTCCCATGATTGGACATCTCATATTAAGATTATCAATTTGGTTTTTACTCACTGCTAACGTCAGTTTAACAAATATTATCATTGGTGTAATTATTGCCTTAGTTTTACCACGTGGTAAATCCTCACCAGAAAAATTAAAAGATTGGTTAAAGGTGATAATTAAAATTATCATTACCATTCCATTGGCTTTTATAGAGGCATTTGAAATTATCCTGCGTCCCCATAATCAAGAAGAAATTATCATGGAAAAAGTCAAACTCAAAAGATCACCTTTATTGATTTTTGTGGATATATTTCTAATTACCTTCACACCTAAAACCATAGTTTTTAAATACCGTGAAGAAGGATGGTATGAAGTCCACCAAATTAAACCCGGCAGGTAACAATTATGAACTTAGAAATAGTCTTAATGGCAATGATTGCAGCTTTACTTATCCCCATTTATGAAGCTTGGAAAAGTGATGATACTTGGCAGAAAATGTTAGCTTTTGGCAGTATTTCCAGTAAAGTATCAATCATGATTCTTGTAGTTTCCGTTTTGCGAGATGATTGGATGATTGGTGTAGTCGCAGCGATTATTTTGAGTGTAGGAAATGCCGGATTAATGTTATTAGCACATATTCTGAGAAGATTGGGGGAAGTATGATCAACTTTCTGAGTTATAGCTGTATAGCTATAGGCATAGTTTTTTGGTTTTGGGGAACTTTTCATTTAGTTAGCAACAGATCAGTATTATTCAAATTACATGGACTTTCTGTTGCTGATACTCTAGGTTCAATGATTATTATCATCGGACTATTATTGAAAATACCCAGTGAATGGCCATTACTTATTCTGGGCATTATTTCCTTAGCAATTTGGAATACTATGCTGGGTTATGTATTAGCATATTGTTCAACACAAGAGGCAAAAAATGAATGATACTTATCTCTATTTAATCATTGCTTTATTACCCTTAACTGCGGGGATGTTAGTAACCCAAACTAACCCCTATCATGCCTTAGTAATTCGTGGGGTACTCGGTGCCATAGCCGCAATGGTAGATGCAGTTTTAGGAGCAGCAGATGTGGCTTTAACAGAAGCATTAATGGGAACAATGCTATCAATTACTCTCTATGCAATTGCAGTCCGTTCATCTTTAGTTTTGCGTCTTGGTGTCATTGAAAATCAGTCAATAGGAAAAAATCAAGATAGCACTTTCCAACAACTTATCAACGAATTTCGCCAGATTTTTAACAAACATTACTTACGGCTAGAAATTGTTTCCTATAGCAATAACCAAAGTTTACAACAGGCATTAATAGAAAAGGAAATTCATGCTACTTGTGTGCGTTTGGAAGAAAGTAATCCAGGAGAAGAAACCTACCAAACTGCAATTCGAGTGCAACGTATCTATAACATTATAGAAAGTGAACTTTCATCACCAAAAACAATTTTAAAATATTTCCATGTTTGACATTTAGGGGAGCAGCATTTATGAAATTAGTCTACATTTTAGCGGGAATAGCTTTATTTGTGAAAATGCTGATCATGCCTAATTATGAACCAAATTTATCTGATATTTCCATTGTGGAAACAGTAGTTAAAGAAAGTGGTGTTCCTAATGCGGTATCAGGGATTATTTTCAGAAATCGGTTATATGATACAATCTTTGAAGTAATTGTTTTTACTATTGCCATTCTCGGAGCTAATTTTTTACTAGCTAATGACAAACCATCTTGCAGTATTTATCAATTCAAAGATCAACCATCAATAATATTAGCTCGTCTAGGGGCGACAATTGCGGCGTTAGTGGGTATTGAATTAGCAATTAGGGGACATTTGAGCCCTGGAGGCGGTTTTGCGGCTGGTGTGGCTGGTGGTACAGCAATTGGACTTATAGCAGTTACTTCATCATACCAGTGGATGCAGGATATTTATCACCGTTGGCACGCTGCTACTTGGGAAAAGGTTTCGGTATTGGTTTTCATTGTTTTAGCAGTGATAACTTTATCGGGAATAGAGTTACCCCACGGTGAGTTAGGGGCCTTATTTAGTGGTGGAATTTTGCCGATACTAAACATCCTAGTTGCTGTTAAGGTAGCATTAGGTTCTTGGGCTGTGGTTTTGATTTTTATTCGTTATCGCGGTTTGTTATGAATTGAGGAAAGGTTCGGGAAAGGTAATTGGTAATAAAACTCTTACCTGTTACCTAGTTCCCGTCCTCATCACTTTGAGACTTGAGTTTTTTCCCTTTCTTCTGGGACTAATTCAACAACGGTACGCTTGGAAAATCCCCAGGCTAAGATCACACCAATAACAGTCACTACCAGCCATTGTGGTGGTACTAAATCATCGTTGATGACTTTTAATAGCAACCGTAAACCCACAAATGCGACAGTAATATAACCTGCGTCTTCTAGATTTTCATATTCATCTAACCAGCGGATAAATAATCCGGCCATGAATCTGAGGGCGACAATACCAATGGTTGTAGCGGTGATTACTAACCATGCTTCTTGAGAAACCGCGATCGCTGTTGTGACACTATCCAAGGAAAAAGCTAAATCTGTTAGGGCAATCACGGGTATAGCTTGCCACAGAGAGTTAAACCGTGGTCCGTGATGATGATTGTCTTTGTCTTCTTGGGAACTGAAGTGTTGAAATACTAACCATAAGAGATAACAAGCGCCTAAAAGTTCAAATTGCCAAAATTTTTGTACCCAAGTCGCTGTTAACAGTAGGGTAATTCTTAGAACATAAGCAAAGACTAAACCAATATTGAGGGCTTGGGCTTCTTGTTTTTTGTTTTCTAGTCCTTGGGCGATCGCAGCAAGGGCGATTGCATTATCAGCGGATAGTACCGCTTCTAAAAATACTAAAATCAAGAGAACAATGGAGGCTTCAACGCTGAAGTGAAAGTTTAGGTAATTAAATATTTCGTCTAACATTCCAATTTCACAAGAGGGGGATAGTTAAAAATTAATAGGATTACGAGTTTTTATTGTAGCAGGTGTGGTTTAAATTTTAACGTACATTTAACGGATTCTCGAATCGCCACTTAATTAGTTATTTGCTTGATATATCATAGTTTCCTAACATTTTGGTAATTCTTATTATTAACTACTGTTTTCCAAATTGATTCCACAGGATTTCCACAGGTAATTAGGTACTTTTCCACAGATATTCTACGGGTTAATCAGCCATTGCTAACTTATTGGGGATTGTTAATTTTTCACAACTCACAGACTTAACAACCGAGTTTTTATGAAGTTACGTAACGAAAATATAGTTACAAAGCTGATTATGGCGTGAGGATTTATTTTTGACTGCTAATTGTTAACATTTCGCAGCATTGACAAATCCACCCCTTGTGAGCGCAAAATGATGAGTCTTGTGTTTGATTCCCTTGCACATCTTCATCTTGATTCCGGTTTATTTTAATTTCCCTCTCTACCTTCCCAACCGATTACGAATCAGCCATCAGTAAAACTGAACACAAGTAACTTCTCTTGATTAATCTGCAGGAAAATTTTATGAACACAACAGTCCCCATCTTGACCGAAATTCCCACAATATTACAGGAATCCATGAACAACTACTTAGAGAGCCATCCTGATTGGGATCAAAATCGAGTATTAACAGCGGCTTTATCGCTATTTTTGCTGCAAAATGGTGAGAGCGATCGCCGAGCGGCTCGTGTTTACTTAGAAACTTTATTTCATCAGTAGTCAATAGAAATACTGTACAAATTAATAAACGAACTCTATTTGTTCAAAAAGCTTTACCCTAATCTGATCAATTTTAAATTACCTAAGTCAGTTTACAGGGTATACTGGTAAAATGGCTAAATTGATAATCCCACGCCTTTAGGGCGTGGGAGTGGCGGAAGTTTACAAATTGTAGTCAAGGCTATTTTTTAAGAAGAAGTAGTACATTCAAACTTATAACCTACACCACGGATAGTATGAATCAATGTTGATTGAGTCGGATCAATTTCGATTTTCTTGCGAATTTGACCGATATGGACATCTACAACCCGTTGATCCCCAACATATTCATAGTCCCAAACTTCTTGGATAAGTTCAGACCGTCGCCAAACCCGCGCTGGATGACTGGCTAAAAAATACAATAAGTCAAACTCCAGAGATGTTAAGGGAATAGGTTCGTTACTGAGGATTACTTCCCGGCGAGTAGAATCAATTGTTAACTTGTCAAAGACTAGACGTTGCTGTTCTACATTAGTTACAACTCGTTGTCTTCTTAAAATTGCTGCTACTCTTACCTCTAACTCTCCCAAACCGAATGGCTTAGTCAGATAGTCATCAGCACCTTTAGAAAAACCGCGAATTTTATCACCTTCGTCTGTTCTGCTAGTCAGTAAAAGTACAAATACACCACTACGACTTTGCATATCTTGACAGAGGTTAAAACCAATTAAATCGGGTAAATTAACATCTAAAATTACCAAGTCAGGGTGAAATTGCTCAAACATACTTAAACCAGTCCTCCCGTCCTCGGCAGACTCAACTTGATAATTTTGTTTGAGCAGAAAGCGTTGGATTAAATTCCGAACCGCAGGATCATCATCAACTACAAGAATCTTGGCAGCAGTCATGGCGATTATTTTAGACAAATGTACAGAGAATTAACATCAACATCCAACCCTCAGCAGGAATAATAAAAAAGAGGAAATTTTAATTACCTGTATTTTCTCCCATTTGGATGGGTGGCTGATGACTAAAAGCTAAACATAATTGCGTAATAACGCAGGTTATACTTTGGTAGTAATTCAAAATTTACAGAGGATAAAGATGATAATCCTGATTATTTCCATAAACTACAATTGTGATGACCAAGTCCAAAAGTCCATTCTCAAGCCCTAAAAAACTTACAGTAGTACAAGTTTCCATGAATCTCAAAACCATAATTTTCGAGCAGAAAATTTATGTTGAAAACCCAGTCCGTCTAGGACGGATTATGGTACAATGAGTTTTGTGGAAGGTTAATCAACCACAATAAAAGCCCAATGTTTAAGTGGACTCATTGAACCAAAAATCATTAAACCCTTAGGTACAGTGAGTGTCAATTAGTTGTTGTCTTTATCTCTATAAAATCTAAAGTTGTTTTTCTGTAAAATAAAAAGTACCGCTGATTGAAGCTGAAGTAATAATCTCCCATGAGTGATCAAAGTCCCTACGAAAAACTTGGGGTATCAGAAGACGCAAGCTTCGATGAAATTCAGGATGTTCGGAATCGCCTGTTAGAACAACATGGTGGTGATGGTATTGTCCGAGATGTTATTGAAGCTGCTTATGATGCGATTCTAATGGAGCGTCTACGGATGCGCCAAGAAGGTAAAATCAAAGTGCCTGAGCGTATCCGGTTTCCAGAGATGCGAATTCCATCTTCTACTCAACCAGACCCAACTCCGGGTAGACAGTCTCCCGCATGGTTACAACGGAGTTTGGATCAACCCACGTTCATGGATATACTGTTGCCAGGAGCTTGGTATCTGGGTTTGAGTGCAATTAGTTTGCTTTACCCTGGTGGTAGCGGGCAGGTTTTGCAATTAACATTAGTGGCTGGGTTGGGTATTGGTATTTACTTCCTCAATCGCAAGGAACGTAGGTTTGGTAGAGCGGTTTTATTTACGCTCGTTAGTTTAATTGTTGGCTTAATTGCTGGTGGTCTAATTGCTGGCTGGATATTGCCATTACCATTGATAAATTTGACAGGGGATCAGTTTTCTACGCTGTTGACTTTTATATTGATGTGGTTAGTAAGCAGCTTTTTGCGTTAAGTAATGGGTAATTGGTTGATGGCCGATTACCCATAATTTTTATAACTACTGGTTAAGGATAAAATCTACGGCGGTTTTTAGGTCGGGAACAATTAAATCAGGCTGATATGATGTTAACTGAGTGCGATCGCGGATACCCGACTCAACTGCGATAATCTTAATATGATGTTTTTTGGCAGCAGTAATGTCGGCTTCTGTGTCTCCTACCATCCAGGTATCAGTCACAGGGGGGAGTTCAGCTAATGCTCTAGCCATTAACAAAGGTTTATCTTCCACATCACGGGTTTTTACATAGTCGTTACTGAGGCAATAACGGCGGTTTTCGGGGAAAAACTCAGCCAGATTATGGCGATTAAAAGCATAATCTAGTTCTCGTACCCGTCGCATCGTCATTACGGCTAAATCAACACCGGCGGATTGAATCTTACTAAGTGCGTCTAATGCTGTTGGGATCAGCGCATCATACTGGAAATAAGGTAGGGTGTGAACCGTTTGTTTACGGATTTGGGAAAATTCTTGCCCTTGTTGTGGATCTAAACCCGATTTTAAGGCAATTTGTAGTTCGGGAGTGTGCGATCGCTTGAGGTGCCAAAATTCAGCCTTAGAAAGTTCTATAATTGTTTGTTCGGGATATCGGGTTTTCTCTAGACACAACTGATAAACGCGGTAGTATCGTTCCGAAACATCCATAATTGGACCATCAAAGTCAGTAATTAATCTCAGCATGAGTAGATAATAATATTTTTTTCATTACAGCGGATTATCATAAGGGGGAGGTACAGTCTTGACTGGCAAGATGCCTGCACCACAAGAGTTTGATCATTAATATCTGTACTTCATAATACCAGAAACTGCCATATCTGAGATTGAAATTACATTAATAATTGTAACTGTGAACCTTGCTGATTTTTACTCACTTCTATTCTGGCTTGGAAAGCTTCTTTGAGGTGGGGCATATGGGTTACAGTGAGGATACAGGCAAAATCAGAGGATATGGCATTAATTGCGGCAACTAAGCGATCGCATCCTTCTCCATCTTGAGTGCCAAATCCTTCATCTACAACTAATAATTGTAATGATGCTCCTGCTCTTTGTGCTAATAATTTGGCTAAAGCTAAACGAATAGCAAAGTTAATTCTAAAAGCTTCTCCTCCAGAATAGGTTTCATAGGATCTTGTTCCCCTAGCGTCAGCAATTAAAATATCTAATGTGTCTATTAATTTAGCATTTTTCTTGCTGGATTTGCCACTACGTCCCGCTTTTTGGGTGATAAATTGAACGTGAAATTGATTGGCGCTCAATCGAGAAAGTAATTGATTGGCTTCTGCTTCCAATTGAGGTAAAATATTTTCAATCATTAAAGCTTGAATGCCATTTTTCCCAAAAGCTTGGGCTAATTCTTGATAAACACGCTGTTGTTGTTTACAAATTTGCAACTGTTGCCCATCTTGTTCATACTGATTTTGTAAAGTTGCCAATTGCAGCGACATTTGTTTTAATTGTCCCAACTGAGAAATTTTATTATCTAGTTCTCGTCTGCGATTTGCTAATTGTTGTTCTAAAGTATTAATTTGGGCTGTTGGGTTAGCACTATCAGATAATTGTTTAACAATGTTATCAATTTGTTGAATTAATGTTTGCCGCTCTTGGAATATTGTTTGTAATGAATATTCTAGATCTTGACTTTTATTTCTGAATTGGGGATATTGCTCCTGTGCTGATAATAATTGTTGATGACGTAACTGCCAACTTTGACCTTGACGGACACTTTGACGCAGGTAATTATGTTGTTCATAATTATAGGCAATTTCTGAAATTTGCTGTTCTAAATTAGCGATTTCTTGGGCAAAATTAGAATCAGTTTGTCCCTGTTGTAGTTGTAATTGTAGTTGAGAAATATTTGTTGTTAATTCTGGTTTTTTAGCTATTAGTTGTGCTTGGCGTTTTAAGGCATCCTTAATTTGTCCTTGTTTGATTTCTGCCCAACGGAACTTATCCACCTCACTACGGGCAAGAGAGTGGTCTTGTTCACTATAATTAAGTTGTTGGAGATAGTGATCTAATTCTTGAATTTCCGCTTGTTTTTCCGGGGCATAATCACCAATTTCTAAAGAACGTTCTAAATGTTCTTTTTCAGAAATAATTTGGAGTAACTGTTGTTGGACATCAGTTGTAGCTTGTAACTGTGCGGCTAATTGTCCTCGTTTTTCCCGCAATGAATCATAACCGGATAACTTTTGGGATATTTCTCGATATTCCTGTCTGAGTACCTGAATTTCCCGATCTGAAAACGCCATTTGTTCCCGGACTACCCAAAATTGTCCTTGAGTATCTTCATATTCTGATTGAGTTTTTTCGATAACTTTGCTCCAATGATGTTCATCTAAAGGACGTTCACATAAAGGACAAAGAGCATCGGGATTTTGTAACATTTGCAATTTTTGTTCTAGTTCTGCTAATAACTTTTCATAATCTCCTTGGTGAGCTTGTAACCGTTCAATAAAATGTCGTCTTTCCTGGCCTTTTTCCTGGACTCTTTGTAGATAAACGCGCTTTTTTTCTAATTCTTCAATTTGCGTTCCTATTTCTATTAATGCTTGTTGTAATTGGGGTTGACGATGGTGTTGATTTTGTAATTGTTTTTCTGTGGCTTGGATTTGCTCTAATTTTGCTACTAAACTAGCATGAGTACGATCTAATTGAGTTTGTAATTTTACCCTTTGTTGTAATAATGGTGTTACTTGCATTTGCAATTGATCTAAATTAGCTAAATGCTGACGGGCATTATTTAATTGTGATAAAGCTGTTTCAATATCTCCAGATTTACTTAGGGTCTGAATAATTTCTTGTTCTTGTTGTTCTAAAGCTGCTAATTGAGCTTCAGCTTGTTGTAATTGACGTTCTAAATCTTGAGTTTGTTTATATAACTGTTGTTGTTTTTGTTGTTTTAAATTAGTAGCGCGGGTATGTTGTTCAAATTTACCGGACAAGATTTCTTCTTGAGATTGGAGATTTTGATATTGAGTATAACCGGCTTGAATATCAACTTCTTGATTTAAGATCTTTTCTAAGTCTGCTAATTGGGATTTTACAGCTATTTGTTCTTGTTGTAAGCGATCGCTATCTTGACTGAGATTATCATATCTTTGGCGCAAAAAATTTAATTGTTGTTCCCAATTTTGTCTTTGATGTTGAATAACTTGTAAACTTTGTAATTGACTATTTTCAAAGGTTTGTACCTGTTGTAAATCCTGTAGTTGTGCTTCTAATTCAGCGCGTTGATTTTCCGTTATTTCCCGTTGTTGAAGTTGAACCTTAATATTTTCTAAAGAACGTTCTAAGTCTTCTCCGCGTATTCTGTATATTTTAAAACTATTTTTTGCCCTTTCTTCTAGTTCATCATACTGATTTAATTTCAATAATTCTGCTAAAATTTCCTTACGTTCAGCGGGACGTTTGAGCATAAATTCATCGGCTTTTCCCTGACGCAAATAAGCAGAATTAATAAAAGTCTCATAATCTAACTTAATATGTTCGAGAATTACATCCTGAGTGGCTTTTAAACCCTTACCAGTCAAAGCACGAAAACCGGAAGTAGTTTCAATTTGAAATTCTAAAATACTAGTTCCACCCCTGACCCGGTTGCGAATTACCCGATAAGTTTGCTGACCACTTTGGAAAGTGAAATCAATGCGGACTTCTTTCGCGCCAGAATGAATGACATCATCCTCAACAGTAGCACGGCTTTCGCCCCAAATTGCCCAAGTAATAGCTTCTAAAAGAGAAGATTTTCCCGCACCATTAGAACCACAAATACACGCCGTATGCAAACCGCTAAAATCTAAAGCTGCATCACGGTAACTGAGAAAGTTTTTAATGATAAGTTGAATTGGAATCATTCAAGCTATTGTGCCACATTGACAATTTTGATTGTTAAGAGTACAGATGCACTTTTTGTTAGTTTAGCTATCTAATAGGCATATTTCTAGTTTTAAAGACATCAATTTTACAAAAATTTACAATCTCAAGACAATTTTTTTTAAAATGTCAGGGAAAGTGATTGTTAAAATTGCGGTTTGGGTTCTGGGTAAATGAACTACCATTGGGTTAAATCATTCTATCGTAAATATTTTAGGAGAAAAACCCTCATAACTTGTGCTTTTGCTCTCAATGTAGTAAATCACTAATCAAGTTATGATAGTAAATAGTCTGCTTGTAAATTATGAAGGTTAAAGAAGTTCTCAAAATCCTGGAAGCAGATGGTTGGTATATAGATCGCATCAGAGGTAGTCATCGTATCCTCAAACATCAAAGCAAATCAGGTATCGTAGTTGTACCTGGAAAACCAAGTGATGATATTCCAGTCGGTACACTTTCATCAATTTGGAAGCAAGCAAAATTATGAACGAAAAAATGATTGAGTACATAGTCATCTACGAACGTGGCCAAACAAACTGGGGCGCTTATGTTCCTGACTTACCTGGTTGTGTCAGCATTGGCGATACCTTAACAGAAGTACAGGAAAATATTAAAGAAGCGATCGCATTATACCTAGAAGTATTAAAAGAAGATGGACAACCCATACCCGAACCATCTACAGAAGTTGGCAAAGTTGCAGTGACAATATAATCACAGCTACCAGAAAAAAATCCACCATGCAAACACTGGCCATCACTGAAACTATCACCACCATTGCTGAAGCAGAAAAACGATTTGGCTTGAGTCGCAGCAAATCTCAGGATTTTTTTACAGAATGGCATAATCAATTACCTGAAATTAATCCCAATGACCGTACTAACCTAGAAATTCTCTGGAAACGTTATCTTTATCATCGTTCAGGTGGGCATTTATTAGAAAGTACAGTAATGCTATTACTCGTTTCTCCATTACTTACCATTGCAGGTTTATATGATCCACCTTTTCGCATCAAAGCAGAAGAATCTGTACAAATAACAATAGCTGATAGCGAAGAAACCCTCCAGGGTCGAATAGATTTACTGGTATTGCAAGATCAACTATGGGTAATCGTTTTAGAATCCAAAAAAACTATGTTATCAGTTTGGTCAGCATTGCCACAAACCCTGGCTTACTTAATGGCTAGTCCCAACCCTAATCTACCCAACTTTGGAATGTTAACCAATGGCGACGATATTGTGTTTGTCAAACTAGAAAATAAAAACTATGCCATATCACGAGTATTTGCCCCACTATCTACCCAAAGCGAATTAGAATCTGCCTGTCAAGTTCTGTGCAAAATTGCCGAAATAGTAAAATGATAAAAAAGTGTAAAATTAGGGAAAGAGGAAAAATACTATGCTAACCCAAACAGATTACGCCCTCTGGATTGAAAAGACAATTAATCTATTGAAAGAGCAAAATTATCATAGTGTTGACTGGGAAGACTTAATTGAGGAGATTGAAAGTTTGGGAAGGAGTCAAAAGCGAGAATTGCGAAATCGGCTCATCACAATGCTAGAACATTGTCTTAAACTTTGTTATTCAGACTACGTTCAAGACTACCGTAGTTGGACAGAAACAATTAAGCGTAGTCAGCGAGAATTGAAAGGCTTATTGGAAGACTCTCCCAGCTTAAGACCGTATTGGGATGAAATATTTATAGAATGTTATATCAGCGCATTAACGACTCTGCGAGAGAACTCTGATTATCAATCTTTTTCTTTTCCTGATAATTGTCCTTTTCCTCAAGAAATAGATCAAATTTTGCAACAACCTTCTTGGCGGAAGTAGTCAGTGTAATTGCTTGGCGAGTTCTCCCCAAAATTGCCGAAATAGTCAAATAATGCAAAAAAGCTCAGTAATACCTTCACAACTTCTGCTTTTCCTCTCAACGTAGCAAACCACGAATCACGTTATGATAGTGGATAGTCTGCTTGCAAATTATGATTGAGTGAATTATTCCGACTCCGCTAATGAAATTGACCCAGGGTCAATATTCCCCTTTGAATTAGATCAATTCCAGAAAGAAGCGATCTCCTCCCTCAATGCTGACCGTTCAGTAGTCGTCTGCGCGCCCACAGGTTCAGGAAAGACCTTAATCGGGGAATATGCCATCTATCGCGCCTTATCTCGCGGGAAACGGGTATTTTACACCACTCCCCTCAAGGCGTTATCTAATCAAAAACTTCGAGACTTCCGCGAAAAATTTGGTTTTGACCAAGTTGGACTCCTGACCGGAGACGCTTCCATTCACAGGGATGCCCCAATTTTGGTTATGACTACAGAAATTTTCCGCAATATGCTCTATGGCACACCCATAGGTCAAATCGGGATCTCTTTAACTGATGTTGAGGCTGTAGTGCTGGATGAGTGCCACTACATGAATGATCGTCAACGCGGTACAGTATGGGAAGAATCAATTATTTACTGTCCTCGGTCTGTCCAACTTGTAGCCCTTTCCGCTACAGTTGCCAACAGTGACCAACTCACCAGTTGGTTAAATCATGTTCATGGACCAACAGACCTGATTTACTCGGATTTTCGTCCCGTTCCCCTCGAATTTAACTTTTGTAATCCCAAGGGCTTATTTCCCTTATTAAATGAAACTAATACCAAAATTAACCCCCGTTTAGTCAAAAAGGCTAAAAAAGGATATTGGGAAAAGGGTAAGGCTGGTAGACCAGAACCGCCTGGTATTATTTATACCCTTAACCAGCTTCAGGAACGGGATATGCTTCCGGCAATTTATTTTATCTTCAGTCGTCGGGGCTGTGATAAAGCCGTCGAAGAAGTTGGTGATTTATGGTTGGTTAATAATGATGAGTCTCAAATCCTGCGCCAACAGATTGATGATTTTTTACGACGCAATCCTGATGCAGGTAGGGTTGGACAAGTCGCCCCACTATATCGAGGTATAGCTGCTCATCATGCTGGCATTCTACCAGCTTGGAAAGGATTAGTCGAAGAACTTTTTCAACAGGGATTAATTAAAGTAGTATTTGCCACCGAAACCTTAGCTGCGGGAATTAATATGCCCGCACGAACTACAGTAATTTCTACTTTGTCTAAACGCACTGACAATGGACACCGCTTACTCAATGCTTCGGAATTTCTGCAAATGGCTGGGCGAGCAGGTCGTCGAGGTATGGATCTACAAGGTTATGTAGTTACATTACAAACCCCTTTTGAAGGTGCTAAAGAGGCATCCTATTTAGCAACATCTAAAGCAGATCCTTTAGTTAGTCAGTTTACACCCAGTTATGGCATGGTTTTAAATCTGCTACAAACCCACACCATAGAAAAAGCCAGAGAACTAATAGAACGCAGTTTTGGACAATATATGTCTAATTTGCATCTACAACCAGATTTTGAAGAATTAGCGCAATTTAAAGCCGAATTATCGCAAATTCAGTCACAACTGGCAGCAATTGATGAAAATGAATTAATGGTATATGAAAAATTGCGTCAACGACTGAAGGTAGAACGCCAAATTTTTAAAACCTTACAAGAACAAGCACAGGAAGATAGACAGGCACAATTAGCAATGATGCTAGATTTTGCCATATCTGGAACTATGTTAAGTCTCAACGACAGAAACGCTATGTCACCCCTCCCAATCACAGTAGTGCTGGTTGACAAAGCTGTAAATATTGGTGAAACCTCTTACTTTGTCTGTTTGGGTCAAAATAACCGTTGGTATGTAGCAACATCGGCGGATATATTAGATATGTATGCAGAAATGCAGCGAGTAGAAGTACCTGATGATATTATACCACCTTCAGAATTGAGCTTAAAACGAGGACAATCAATTCGTGGTGATGAAAGTACAATTGCTATCGCTCAAAGCATACCCAACCCTGAAGAATTTAATCATCTACCGACGGAAGTAAAAGAACAACTCAGTCGCTTAACTGCGGTTCAAGAACAGTTAGAAAACCATCCCATCCAAAAATCAGGAAATATTGCCAAAATATTTAAAAATAGGGCGCGTTGTGTCGAATTAGAGGCAGAGATTGAACATTTAGAAGAACAAGTATCACTACAATCCCAACGATATTGGGAAGAGTTTCTCTGTTTAATTGAAATTTTGCAGTCCTTTGAATGTTTGGATAATTTAGTTCCCACAAAATTAGGCGAAATTGCGGCGGCCATTCGCGGTGAAAATGAATTGTGGTTAGGTTTAGTTTTAGCTAGTGGGGAATTAGATAATATTGGTCCCCATAACTTAGCCGCAGTTATAGCCGCTTTAGTGACTGAAAGCCCTCGTCCAGATACTAAAGTTGATTTTAATCTATCCCCAGAAGCAGATGCAGCTTGGTTAACAGTACAACCTATTCGCCGTTCTGTATTAAAGGTGCAGTATCGTCATGGAGTGGCTTTACCGGTAGGTTTGGAAACTCGCTTTATCGGCTTGATTTCTTTGGTGGAACAATGGGCGTTAGGGGTAGAATGGAAGGCATTATGTGAGAAAACCACTTTAGATGAAGGGGACGTGGTGCGAATTTTACGCAGAACTTTGGATTTATTATCCCAGATTCCTCATGTTCCTAATTTACCAGAGATGTTGCGGCGCAATGCTCAACGGGCTATGCAGTTAATTGATAGATTCCCTGTGAATGAAGTAATGGAATAATTAGGGAATAGGTAAGAGGTAAAGAACAAGAGGCAAGAGGGAGAAAAAAAGAAAAATATTCTTAATTCCTAATTCTTAATTCTGACTGCTTGACTCTGTGATTTTTATCTGACAGAAAATGCCTCACTAAAACGTCGAGTAATCGGTTCAATAATGAATGTTAAAACCGATTTCTTGCGCGTGACTATTTCAGCATTAGCAGCCATACCTGGATTAAATTCCACTTGTTGTCCTCGCACATTCAAAGAATGTTTACTTAATTTAATTCTGGTAGGAAAAACTAGGCCTAATTCTTTATCAATAATGGCATTAGGACTAATTTGTAATACTTCACCTTCAACTACACCAAATTCTTGAAAGGGAAAAGTGGCGATTTTGACTTTTGCTTTCATTCCCTGATTAATAAAACCAATATCACGGTTTAGAACTTTTACTTCTAGAAGCATTTCTTCTCCTTCTGGTAAAATTGATAGTAGTTCTTCTCCTGATTGTACTGGACCTTTAGTAGCTTTAATTTTGTAAATTATTCCAGCAACGGGGGCTTTAATAGTTTCTCTATCTTTTTGTTGTTTGGCTTGTTCTAATTGACCAGCAACAGTAGTTAATTCTTCTTTACGTTTGTTGATTTGGGTGAGAATTTCACTTTGACGTTCTGAGGTTAACCGAATGTTTTGACTTAGCGCTGTTTGATAAGCCTGTTCTGCTTGATTTATTTCTTGCAATTGAGCAGCAATGTCTTTTTCTAAAGAGGTAATTTTATCTTTTGCTTCTGTTAAATTGTTTTGATTTTTGGTAATTTCATCGGCATTTCTAATAATATCTGCATTGGCACGATTTAATCTTTCTTTAGCATCTAAATAATCAACTCTGGTTAAAGCACCTGGTTCAAATAATATCCGCAGATTTTCTTCTCTTTGTTGGGCAATAGATAGATTATTATCTAACATAGAACGCAGACTTTTGACATTCTCTAAGTTTTTTTGCACATTGGTAAAACTGATTTTTGCATTGGCTAAATTTTCTTGTAAGCGACTCAAACGAACTTTGGCTTGGTTGAGAATAAAATGTTGACGTTTGGCTTCTGCTGCTGCTGCTGCTTGTTTAGCTTTATAGTCTAATAAACGAGAGTTTAAAAGTTCATTTTGTAAAATTGTTCCCGTAGTTTTACCACCAGAACGTTCAGATTGTAATCGCTGTAAATCATCTTCAATTAATTTACTAGATTTAGCTAGACGGTTAATATCTATTTGTTGAAAATTGGGATCTCTTTGAATGAGAATTTGATCTTTTGTCACTTGATCACCTTCTTTTACTTTGACTGCTAAAATAGCACCATTACTCAAAGCTGTCACTGGTCTAACTTGGGTAGAAGCAATTAATTCTCCTGTAGCTGTAGCAACTTCATCAATTTCTGAAAAATGTGTCCAGGAAATTGTTCCCAATATAATAAAACTAATTGTTCCCGCTAACAATCTTGTATAAAGTGCTGGTAATTCCTGTACAGCTTTGCCCAATTCATAGGATAATTGTTCTTCTGGTTTCGCAAATCTTGCTTTTGTTTGACGCGCTTGTACTGCATTTGCAGCTAGGGAAAATTTCATAATTTGTCAGTTTTGTTAGTTGTTTTTTTTATTGAGTGATCTGAATTTAAGGCCAGTTTTATAAAACTAACTTCTCCAGAGGAAACCGCTTAACTTGGTAATTTTGTACAGCTACATTAGGAATTTTTCTGAGCAACAACTAAATATTAAATGGTAATCTATGCTAATCTAAAATATTGTTATGTAAGTCACTACTTTTAATATATCCACCTTTGAGAAGTCGGGAATTTATGTCCATCGTCTTGGTGATTTTGATGATATAATCCGGTTTATCCGTATTTATTTCTACAATTAGAAGCAAATTTCTCTACAATATACGTTAATAGGCTGGTGGCTTACTGGCCAAAAAAAGTAAGGAATTAACTGTATGATTAATCACAGCAAAGCTATCGCCTCTCGTCAAGAGGGCAAATTTTCCGGTGTTGGTGGACTTGATTTATACTACCAAAGCTGGCATCCTGGAGGTGAGGTGAAGGGAATCTTAGCCATAGTACATGGACTCGGAGGACACAGCGGACTTTACAGTACAATAGTTGAATATTTGTTACCAAAAGAATATGCTATCTATGGGTTTGATTTACGTGGTCATGGACGTTCATCTGGTCAAAGAGGTTATATTAATAACTGGGCAGAATTTCGTGATGACTTACAAACTTTTCTCAATTTAATTCAACAACAACAACCAGGATATCCCATTTTTCTATTAGGACATAGCATGGGAGGAGTAATTGCTTTAGATTATATTCTCCGTTATGGACTAGATAAATCTACGTTGTTAGGTGTGATTGCTTTTGCTCCCAGTATTGGGAAAGTGGGAGTACCACTGAGTCGCTTAATTTTAGGTAAGTTACTCTCCCATATCTGTCCGCATTTTTCCCTAAATATCGGTTTGGATTTCAGCGCGGGTTCACGAGATCAAAAAATTTTAGATTCCTATACTCAAGATAAATTCCGTCATACTCTCGCTACTGCTAGGCTATCTACGGAGTTTTTTGCCACAGTGGATTGGATTCATACTCATGCTAAAAAATGGCAAGTACCACTGTTAATTTTACATGGAGGTGCAGATAGAATCGCTTTACCAGCAGGAAGTGAAATTTTTTACCAAAATGTTGTCTATCCAGATAAGTTAAGAATTGAATATCCTGGTGGGTATCATGATTTACACTATGATATCAATTATCTACAGGTAATTACTGATTTAGCTAATTGGATGGATCAACATTTACCAACTTCGGTAAGTAGATCAACACAATAGAACTAAACTGTGTAAAAAAACGTAAAATCGCTGAAAACTTCTTTACTCTTGCCTTTTCCCCCTTAATTAATCCGAAATAGATAAAAACCAATCAGCACAAGAATAAAAATCATGGTTGTAGAATAGACAATTACATCTTTTACTAAAAAAGAAATCCAATCTTTTCTTAATTCTTGTTTAAATTTGAGCTCTCTTAATTTACGCTCAAGTTCTATATCTTCCTGATCTGGTAATCTACTGTAGGGGATAATTTGTATATCCTCAATAGCTTCTGCGGAACTATTGGCACTTTCCCAGTTATCTAATGTAGAATTAGATTCATTCAAAATGATTGGCAAATTGTCCTGATTACCATTTTTAATCTCTTTTTTAAGCACCTTTTTTGTAATTTTGACGATTAGATCTTCTAAGTTTTTATCCGCCATATTTGGTAAAATTATATCTTTTGAAAAGGGGAATAACAATATTAACTAAAAGTATAAAAATCCGGTTTAATTTTTGAAAAAATTACCAGATACGTAGAGTTTTTTAACTATAGCGTCACGCACCATAATTAGGGTTTTCGGTGTTATAAGTTACATATTTAGCGGGCAAGATGCCCGCACCACAGGAGGTTCATGATTTAACTTTATACCTCATAAGAGCGGAAACCGCTGTATTACCTGCGTGGACTAGTCATACTCACCCTACAATACCCTGTTTTTTCTTGCCCCTGACTACTGATTTCTAATTTGGCAAATTACAATTCACCGATAATTTCTGGCTGATTTAACTCATCAGACATTTCGATAATTGCCCTTAGTACAGGCTTCATGATTGAATCTTCGTTATTTTCAAAATCTTCATAACGTCGCCGTTTAGCACGATTTGCGACCTGGACAGTAATGCGATAGCGATTTGATGCAGCACTAATTAATTCTTCTGAACGGTGCATGATTTGAGATTGAGTTGTCTCGAATTTGGAACGCTTAAGCATAATTGATAACTATGGAGATTCTATTCTAGTTTACTCGGATTTTTCAAATTTAGATACGGGAATCGGAATGATCCTTGGGAAATTTGTCTAACTAAAATAATGAGACTGAGAATTTGTCGTAATTGTTGGATTTGCTGTTGAAGTATTCTATTTTCTAGACGGAGATTTTGAATTTTTTCTTTACTTAGATAAATATTATCTGGTGCTGTATGTAAAGCTTCATAACTAGCCCGTTCAAATTGATTAAATGTATCTGTTATCAACACTAGAGAATTTTTTACTTTTCGTAATTTTTGAGCCAAGTAAAGAAGTATGCAGGAAATAAGAAGATTAATCAGAATAACAATAGTTACCATTGTTTATTTTTAGGTATAATACTATCAAATAAGATTACTATAGAATTTTGTTAATACTCCTTTTCTAGTTCCTGCCATGACCGAAAGCACAAAAGCAATAGTTGTATTTGATATAGATGGGGTTATCCGTGATGTTAGTGGCTCCTATCGTCGCGCTATATCTGATACGGTGGAGTATTTTACCGTCTCAGCCTATCGTCCCACCCCTGTAGACATTGATAACCTCAAATCAGAAGGAATTTGGAATAATGATTGGGAAGCCTCCCAAGAATTAATTTACCGTCATTTTATGAGTCAAGGACAGCAACGGGAACAAGTACAATTAGATTATCAAAAAATTGTTACTTATTTTCAAAGCCGTTATCGTGGTACAGATTCTGAAAATTGGAACGGATACATTTGTCATGAACCTTTATTAGCACAGCCTGGTTATTTTCAAGAACTCACAAAATCTGGTATTGCTTGGGGTTTTTTTAGTGGTGCTACGCGGTTGAGTGCTAACTATGTTTTAGAAAAACGTTTGGGGTTACAGTCTCCTGTTTTAATTGCTATGGAAGATGCACCTAGTAAACCAGATCCTGCCGGACTTTTTGCTACTATTAATATATTAGAAAATGGTAGTGATCAAAAACAAACTGTTGTATATGTAGGTGATACAGTAGCAGATATGTATACTGTGAACAAAGCAAAAGTTATAGATAATTCTCGAACTTGGTTAGGTGTGGGAGTTTTACCTCCTCACGTTCAGGAAACAACAGAACGACGTGAAGCTTATGCACAGATACTGATGAAAGCTGGAGCCAAAATAGTGTTTAATAATGTGCAGGAATTAACTATTAAGACGATTTATACATTATCATTGTAAGGGTGAAAAAGCGGCAAATAAGTTTTTCTGAAAACTAGCATTATTGAGGGTAAATTATTTAAAGTGCAGTGGTGCAACGCTTATGCACTTGGAACAGCTTAAGATATTGATCTAGATTTTTCGGAACTGTTTTATTGTAATATTATTGCGTCGGACTTTTACTTAAGTCAGTATCAAGGCAATTATGATTAGATCTTGGATGATAATTGGCATTATAACATTCTTAGTCGGGTTTGCTGGTAACTGGATTACACCTAACCATAGTCAATGGTTTCGACAATTACAAAGACCTAGATGGTTAACCTTTGAATCAGTAATCCCACTGATTTGGACTGTAATATTTATTTGTGGTGCTTGGTCAGCTTATATTATTTGGGAACATAAACCAAATACTGATGTAACCCGCTTAATGATGGGTTTATACCTACTACTAGAGATATTTACTATAGCTTACACCCCTGTAATGTTAAGTCTTCGGAGTCTCATTGCCGGTACAATTATCGGTGGTACAGGATTACTAATTTGTCTGTTAATTACACTAGCAGTATTACCAGTATCCTTTTTTGCGGCATTACTATTATTACCCTATTTACTGTGGAGTCCCATAGGAACATACACGACATGGCAAATGAGTCGGATTAATCCTCAGGACGCTTAAAGCGGGAAATTTGAAAGTCTTAATCATCTTTAGACAACAATATATTACAGTATTGCTCCGTATTCTGAAGTACAGATATTAATGATAAAGCTGTTGTGGTGCGGGCATCTTGCCCGCATAATTTATACCTCTCTCAAACTGAAAGTCCTGTATATTATAAAACCGAAGATTTATTTTCTGTTGTCTGAATGAAAGTTTGAAAATCCCCATTAGGTGTCCATTGAACCGCACCATCTTGACCAGTAAAGAAAAGTTTTGTTTGTTCTTTACTTAGAGAAGATAATGTTTTATTATCTAGATTATTAGCAGGAGGAATGCCTACAGAGTGCTGCGCTATAGCTATTTGTGGTTTCAGGGCTAAAACTAGATCTGGCAAAGATTCTGATGGAGACCACAGCACTTGAGGAGAAGACAAATCTCCGCTTTTGATCAATTCTTTAATTTGTTGAGATTTAATATTACCGACTAATAACCAATTTTGATGGAAAATTTGCAGTTTTAAAATCGGTACTTGGTCATTAATTAATTGTGCCGTAATTGTCGAATTATTTATAGGTTGACCCAGTGGTAAACTTTGATAGAGTCCTTGTTGTTTTTGGAGTTCTTTTTGCAGTAATTGAGTGGCAATATTGTTTTCTAATTGAGGAGTATATTCATAGAAATTTTTAATTGGTAAACTTTGCATAATTTCCACCCAAGCATCATGAGTATAACCTGGAAACTTACTAGCGATCGCCCAATTAATTTGATTTACCCCTTGCTGTCTTAAAAATGGTAAAATCGTAAATCTACCTGTACCTTCATTACCGCTATTAATGATAGTAACATTCCCTCGATCTTGAATTACTAAAACAGGTTCATTTTTAGTTTCTAACAAAGTAATTCTCTGCAAATTATTATGAGAATACCAAAGGGGAACAAGTACCAAACCGACCATAATAAAACCCGCAAACCACCAGCGTTTTTGCCACCACCGAACTAGCCAAATTAAAATCAGTAACAGATAGATAGTCAACATTTGCCAAATTGATATACTCCCAACTGGGATCTGACTTCCTGGTAAATGATCGAAAAATTCCACCATTTGAATTAACCAATGGGTGGGATAATATAAAAAACTGGCTAAAGTGCCACCAAAATCTGGAGAAATCAAACTTACCAAACCGCTAATCATTCCCCCAAGACTAATAATAGAAATAAATGGAGTCGTGAGGATGTTTAGAGGCACACTATAAACTATAATCACACAAGCAAACTCCAGGAGTCGGGGTAAAGTCCAAATTGTGGCTGCTAAAGGTACAGAAATTAAAGAAGCAATTGTTGGTGGTAGCCAATCTAAACGTTGATCTATTACTGGTGCAGTGACAATTAACCCTAATGTAGCTAAAAAACTGAGTTGAAAACCTAAATTCCAAATCCATAGAGGATTAAACAACAATAAAAATGTTGCTGCGATTAACAAAGACCCCAATTGTTTAACATTTCTTTCTAACCCCAAACTTGCTAAAACCGCAAACCCCATAATTACGGCTCTTAATACCGCAGGTTCAAAACCTACTAAAAACAAAAATACAATCAAACTCAAACCACCCAGGGTAATCTGCGTAGCTTTATTTGTACGTCTTGTTAGCTGTAAAACTACACCTAAAATTAGAGAAGTTTGAAACCCAGATGCAGCTAAGGCATGAGCTAAACCAGTCCTGACAAATAAATCTCGGATATCATAGGGTAAATCAACAGCCTTACCACCTAAAACCATTGCACTGACAAGAGGACCTTCAGGAACACCTAATAAGCGAGATTGCGATCGCCCAATTTTCTCACGAATTCGCCACCATCCCCAGGGACGTTGATCATCCAGAATATTAGTCTGTCTACCAATTAAACCCGTAAAAGTCCCCTCTTGCCGCAGATACTTCTGAAAATCAAAACCACCAGGATTGGAAGCCGCTGTAGGTTTATACAAAAATCCAGTTACCGCAATTTGTTGTCCAGGATATAAACCAGTAGATTGCAATATTGGCACAGTCACATATAACCTACCCGTCACCCCCTTTGGTATCTCTGCAGGTCTTTGATTATTTTTTACCTCATCTAACTGAGTTGCTGCTAACCAAAATTGTCCTCGTTGACTACGAGTTATTCGCGGATTGCTATCCACAAAACCGTGTACAATCACCAGTTGTTCAAGATTGCTCTTATCCTCAACCACAAACCGACTAATATCCTTAATTCCCGGTTGAGGTACACGCAATTGAAAATAAACAGTAGCTAACAAACCCACCACACCAGCTATTAACCATATTTTAGGATGGGGAGCATCTATCCAGTCATTAGCAACAGCCTTATTTTTACCAAAAGCACCTGCTCTTTTCAGCGCCAATTTCCGTAAATTAGTATATATTCGGCGAAATAAAACGGACCCTAGGACACCCAATAATAAAATCCATACACCACCCCAGGGAATTTCTGTAAACAGCAAACCCAAAATATAACTAAGACAGATAATTATTCCACTTGTCTCGATCATAAATCACAATAAATGCCAAAACACCCAGTTCAGAGAATATTGTATAAATATTTAACCAGCTTTGGAAAGATATAATTCATCTTTGGTGGTTTTAGCGATCGCCACATCACAAAGAGATACTTAAATTTAACGCTAATGCAGCATGAAGAAACATTACCAATATGCTAAAAAGATTGATTTTCAGTGTTTAAATCGTAATTATTAATTAATTTAACATAATAAAAATCTTATTTCGTAAGGCTACTTAGCCAAAAAGAAGGAATATAACTGAGGATTTTGTGCGTTACCATGCTTAATCTGGTAACGCCAAATCAGAGTCTATCTTGTCTCAACCATAGTTTTCAGCAACGGAAAACCTAACTTTTCCCTTTGTTCAACATATAAATGAGCCACTTTCCTAGCTAAATGCCGAATCCTGGTAATATAACGAGTCCGTTCTGTAACCGAAATTACCCCTCTAGCATCCAGCAAATTAAAAGTATGAGAACACTTGATTACATAGTCCAAACTAGGTAAAACCAGTCCTCGCTCTGTTAATTGAGTAGCTTCCTGCTCATATAAACCAAACAAAGTCAGCAACATCTCAGGATTTGAAGATTCAAAATTATAAGTACACTGTTCAATTTCACCCTGAAGATGAACATCACCATAAGTAATGTTATCAGTCCATTGAATCTTAGTAATAGCCTCCACTTGCTGAAGGTACATCACCAAACGCTCTAAACCATAAGTAATCTCAATAGATACAGGACGACAATCAATACCACCACATTGTTGAAAATATGTAAATTGAGTAATTTCCATCCCATCTAACCACACTTCCCAGCCAGTACCCCAAGCGCCCACCGTCGCATCTTCCCAATTATCCTCCACAAAGCGAACATCGTGATCTTCAGGACGAATCCCCAAAGCCCGTAAAGAATCAAGATAAATTTCCTGAATATCATCTGGTGATGGTTTAATCAATACTTGATATTGATAATAATGCTGAAAGCGATTCGGATTTTCCCCATAACGGCCATCTGTGGGACGACGACAAGGCTCAACATAAGCCACAGCCCAAGGTTCTGGACCCAAGGCTCTTAAAAACGTATGGGGATTCTTAGTCCCCGCTCCCTTCTCCATATCATAGGGTTGGGCAATCAAGCAGCCACGCTGTCCCCAAAACTCATGCAATATCGCTATTACGGACTGGAAATTCACTATCTGCTCTTCCTTAACTCAACAATTCTTAACCCATTGTGGACTAAACCCAGCATAGTGAGCAGTTTTCAGGCAAATAAAAACCAAGCCAAAACAAAGATAAAAACAGTAATTGACAAATCAAGGTAAAACTGATACAATGAATGGGTTTACCTACGCACAACAACATCTAGTTTGTATTGTGAGAAATCATAACTTATTCTGATAAGTGTAATTATCTTTACATATTGTTTATTGCATAAATAAAAGAAAAGCATTTGTTGTCAGTTTAACAACTGATTTTGGTGGACAGGGACAGGGGTTATTATGGAGTCAAGGATATCATCAAGTAAAACTATTTTGTGGGTTAGATAGTTTGACATCAGAAGTTTGTGGAATGGTGATTTGGACAAGGACACGACTATGAATATGGATAAAGAAACAGTAGAAGCAATTCCATCATGGATGAGTAGGAATAGAGATCTAGAGGATTTGCATTTTCCCAAATAATATCTGAATTAAAACAACAAAAAATAAAGCTTTCGTCTTAAGAATTAAAAATAGTGTCACTTTATAAATGCTAGAAAATGGTAATTGTAAAGTTGGCAAAGATGAGAGAGAAGTGGAAATTAGAGTAGTAGCATTTTGTGATATACAAACCAAGAGTGAATTGCGTTTAGCAACAAACTTATTAAAGGAAGAAGAAGAACAAGTTATTAATCAAGAGATTATGGAAATTTACATACAAATCAGTAGTGGGAAATTCTGACAAAAAATGCTGAAAGCTAAATATTTTTCATATTTACTGCCATAAGTTATAAATAATAATGATGCTTTTTGCAGATTTTCCTCAATTAATTAAATTTGATCGCTTAAACACTCATGTCTTCAAATCCTCAGTATCTTAGCGGTAACGATATTCGTCAATTATTCCTTGATTTCTACACGCAGCGAGGGCATCAACCGCTTCCAAGTGCTTCTCTTGTTCCTGAAGATCCGACTGTGCTGCTGACTATAGCAGGTATGTTACCATTTAAGCCGATTTTTCTGGGACAACGGACACCGGAATTTAAACGCGCTACAACTTCGCAAAAGTGTATCCGTACTAATGATATCGAAAATGTGGGACGCACTAAACGCCATCATACATTTTTTGAGATGTTAGGGAATTTTAGCTTTGGTGATTATTTTAAAGCACAAGCGATCGCTTGGGGTTGGGAATTATCTACTCAAGTGTTTGGGATTTCCCCTGAAAATCTCGTTGTCAGTGTGTTTGAGGAGGACGACGAGGCTTTTGTCATTTGGCGCGATACTATTGGTTTAACGGAAAAACGCATCAAGCGCATGGGTGCAGATGATAATTTCTGGGTATCGGGTATTACTGGTCCCTGTGGTCCTTGTTCGGAAATTTATTATGATTTTCACCCGGAATTAGGTGATGATCATATTAATTTAGAAGATGATGGGCGTTTTATCGAGTTTTATAACTTGGTATTTATGCAATATAATCGGGATGCTTCAGGAAATTTAACGCCGTTACAAAATCAAAATATTGATACGGGAATGGGTTTGGAAAGAATGGCGCAAATTCTCCAAAAAGTTCCTAATAATTATGAAACAGATTTGATTTTTCCGATTGTTGAAACTGCGGCGAAAATTGCCAAAATTGATTATCACAAAAGTGATGAAAATACGAAAACTTCTTTAAAGGTAATTGGTGATCATGTCCGTTCTGTTGTACACATGATTGCTGATGAAATTCGCGCTTCTAATGTGGGAAGAGGTTACATTTTACGGCGTTTAATTCGTCGCGTCGTTAGACATGGAAGATTAATAGGAATTTCTGGAGAATTTATTAACCAAGTTGCAGAAACAGCAATTTCTCTTTCCGAATCAATTTACCCCAATTTGCGCCAAAGAGAAGCTGCTATTAAAGCGGAATTACAAAGGGAAGAAGTTAACTTCTTGAAAACTCTTGATAGAGGTGAAAAGCTATTAGCTGAAATTATCCAAGATATCAAACAAAAAGGATTAAATTCTATTAGTGGAGAAAGTGCTTTTACTCTCTATGATACCTACGGTTTCCCATTAGAATTAACCCAAGAAGTTGCTGAAGAAAATCACATTACTGTTGATGTTGATGGTTTTAATGCAGAAATGCAAAAACAGGTAGAACGAGCAAAAGCAGCACACGAAACAATTGATTTAACTGTTCAAGGTTCTTTGGATAAACTTGCAGAACATATTCACTCTACAAAATTCATTGGTTATACCCAATTAAAAACTACTGCAAAAATCGAAGTTTTATTAGTTGCTGGTGTTTCTGAAGAAGCCGCAGAAGCAGGAACAGAAATACAAATTGTTCTCGATAAAACTCCTTTTTATGCTGAATCTGGGGGACAAATTGGCGATAAAGGTTATATTAGCGGTGATGGTGTTTTAGTCAGAATTGAAGATGTGAAAAAAGAATCTGATTTCTTTATTCATTTTGGATACATTGAACGTGGTACAATTAGAATTGGTGATGAAATTACCGCACAAATTGATCGGGGTTATCGTCGTCGCGCTCAAGCTAATCATACAGCAACTCATTTATTACAAGCTGCTTTAAAGAAAGTTGTTGATGAGGGAATTTCTCAAGCTGGTTCTTTGGTTTCTTTTGATAGATTGCGCTTTGATTTTAACTGTCCTCGCGCTGTAAATGGTGAGGAAATTCAACAAATTGAAGAATTAGTAAATAGTTGGATTTCTGAAGCTCATTCTGCTACAATGGAAGAAATGCCTATAGCAGAAGCTAAAGCGAAAGGTGCAGTAGCAATGTTTGGGGAAAAGTACGGTGATCAAGTGCGCGTGATTGATTTCCCAGGTGTTTCGATGGAATTATGTGGGGGAACTCATGTTAATAATACGGCGGAAATTGGCGTTTTTAAAATCATTTCTGAAGCCGGAGTTGCGTCTGGAGTGAGAAGAATAGAAGCGGTTTCTGGGGCTGCGGTATTGGATTATTTGAATGTGCGTGATATAGTAACAAAAGATTTGTGCGATCGCTTTAAAGTCAAACCTGAAGAAATACCCGACAGAATCACAACTTTACAAACTGAACTTCGCAACAACGAAAAAGAAATTCAAAGCCTAAAATCACAACTAGCAATAGTTAAATCTGACAGCTTATTACAAACTGCGGAAATCATCGGAGAACATAAAATTATTGTTGCTCAAATGGAAGATATTGACGCAGAATCATTAAAAGCTGCTGCGGAAAGATTACTGCAAAAAATTGGTAATGGGGCGGTGGTTTTGGGTTCAATTCCCGAAGCCGGAAAAGTGAGTATCGTTGCTGCTTTTAGTTCTGAAGTTAATAAAAAAGGTGTCCAAGCTGGAAAATTTGTGGGAACTATAGCTAAAATCTGTGGAGGTGGAGGTGGTGGAAAACCCAACCTCGCGCAAGCTGGGGGAAGGGATGCGAGTAAATTACCTGAAGCATTAGAAACTGCGAAAAATGATTTGTTAGCATCTCTAGCTTAACATCTTGTGGGGTAGGCATCTTGCCTGCCCTAATCTTTTGATACACTGATTCTGATTAGTATAAAAATAAATATTTTTTTAATGTTGTTGATGTGCGAAGTATTACTTAATTAATATATATGATGTTATACTGAAAATGTAATTTTGCTTGTAATCAACCTTATTAGGATTTATATGTGGATTTCTCAAGTTACATTAAACAATTTTAGAAGTTTTGAAAATGCCAATATTCAACTATCTAAGGGTATTAACTTAATAGTAGGGGCAAATAATTCTGGTAAATCAACTCTGTTGAAGTCAATGTTATGGCTTCAGAATGGTTTTGGATGCAATAGTAAAGATCTAAGAATTTTTGAAAATAATGGATATGTTAATCTGTGGATCAAAGAAGTAAAAAAAGAGTTTCGGTCTCATAATGGAAAAACATTGTTGAAATTAAAGTTAGGTATTAACAGCATTGATGTTGATTTAACTGTGGGTAATGAAGATGATGGAAGTTCTACTTCTCACTATTCAAATACTCAAAATTTGATTTCAGATCAAGAACCTAGTAATTATATTTATCCATATCTATCTAAAAGAAAAGTTATACATTTTGAACAAACAATAAATTCAAGTATAGCTAATTCAGTTAGGGGGAATCTTTCAAATTTATATGCAAAAATTGATCGTATATGTAATCCTCAGATACCAGCGTATAAACGATACTTTCAAGCCTGTGAAGATATAATTGGTTTCCAAGTTTCATCAATTCCTGCCAACAACGGTAAACAAGCTGCTTATAGCGTCAGTAATTGGGAAAATATTACATTAGATGCAATGGGTGAAGGAGTTGCTAATTTAGTTGGCTTAATTGTTGATTTATGTATGGCTGAAAATAAATTATTTCTGATTGAAGAACCAGAAAACGATATCCACCCTAAAGCACTCAAAAAACTTCTCAATTTAATCGCTGAAAAATCTGTAAACAATCAATTTATCATTACAACTCATTCTAACATAGTTGCTAAATATCTAGGCGCACTTACTGATTCTAAGCTATTTTCAGTATCAATGGATTTTGAAAATAGAATACCCACATCCCATATTGAAGAAATACCCAATACCCCAGAAGCTAGACGTAATGTATTAGAAGACTTAGGATATGATTTATTTGATTTTGATTTATGGTCTGCTTGGTTAATTCTTGAAGAATCTTCTGCTGAAAGCATCATCAAAGAGTTTTTAATACCCTGGTTTGCACCAGATTTACAAAGCAAAATTCGTACATTTTCCGCTAGGACTCTGGATGAAGTTGAAAGTAAATTTGAAGATTTCAATAATCTTTTTGTTTTTCTTCATTTGCAACCAGCTTATAAAAATTTAGCTTGGGTTATTGTTGATAGTGGTGAAAAAGAAGCAGGAATTATTGAAAGGCTAAAAAATACATATACTCGCAGTGGTTGGAACGCTAATAATTTTCTTCAATTCTCTGAGCATGATTTTGAAAGATATTATCCAATAAAATTTAAAGAGGAAATTGATAATGTCCTCAAGCAGCCATCTGGTAAGCATAAACAAAAAGATAAAACATCTATTCTTGAACAAGTAAAAACTTGGTGTAAAGAAAATCCTGAAGAAGCAAAAGTTGCTTTCCAAGAATCTGCCTCAGAAATCATTGAGATTCTTGAAAAGATAGAATTGTCAGTATGTAATAGTAGCAACGATTAAAGCTGGTCTGGGTTTTGTTTGATTTAAATCTGAAAATGAAAAGCGAACAATCACAACATCACCTTTTATAAATTCTGCCATACCTGATATCGCAAATTGTAGTTATTTATTTTTAGTCATGTGATGTAATCTCAAAATTTAAAGATAACAACAACAATATCAGCAATCGGGGATCTGATCATTATAATGATCTTGCCCTCATTATACTCACTATGAAAATCAATACCATACTCAATGCAGAACCAAAACCCCAATTTTGACTAGCACCAAGAAACTGATTATACACTAACCGCGCAGCAGTCATACTCGAAGCACCACCAAGTAATTCTGGGTCTATAAAATCCCCCAACCCCGTCACAAAAACTAGCAGCGAACCAGCAATAATTCCTGGTAAAACTTGAGGTACAGTTACTTGCCAAAATGTTTGTATTGGATTTGCACCCAAATCAGCAGCAGCTTCTAACAACTTTTTATCTAACTTTTCCAAAGAAGCATATAAAATTAATACCATATAAGGTAGCAAACTGTAGCTCATACCAATTAATACCGCTGAGTTACTATTAAGAATATTCAAAGTAGGTAAGCTAAAACTAGTTAATATACTATTTAATAATCCTGTCGGACGTAAAATTGTAATCCATGCGTAAGAACGCAATAAAGAAGAAGTCCACAAAGGCAAAACAAAACCCAATACTAATAAATTTTGCCAACGTTTTGGTACTATTAAAGCAATCCAATAAGCAACTGGAAAACCTAAAATTAACGTAATAATCGTAGTCCCAAATGCCAACAAAAGTGAGTTGAATATCACTTTTAAATAAATCGGTTCAAAAATGCGAATATAGTTACCCAAACCACTGGGATTTACTAAATCACCTGGTCGAATATCCGGTACTAAACTTAACTCAAAAATTATGAATGTTGGCAAAATTAATAACATTAATAGCCAAATACCAGATGGTGCTAGTAATGCTAAGGGAGATAGCCAATTTCTCCAACTAGGTTTTAATTTCTCTGTTTTGTTGAGATTGTTAAAAGATGCCATTTGCAAATTATTAATTATCTATTATTTATCTTTTTACCTATGATCAATTACCCTTTTTTTAAGTTAGTAATTGAGTCCAATAGTGCTCATAAATTTCTGCAAATTTTCCCAAAGGAGCTACACGTTCACACTTTACTAAAAGTGATGCAGGTGGAAATAAGTTAGTATTTTCTTGAATTGCTTTTGGTAACAGTTCAAATCCTGCACGATTAGGAGTAGAAATATATAATCTTTCCGAAATTCTTGCTGCTACTTCTGGTTGCAAAATCAAATTAATCCAAGCATAAGCACCAGCAACATTAGGATTAGATTTGGGAATGACAATAGTATCAGTCCATATTGAAGAACCACTACCGGGAATTACAAATTTGAGGTGGGGATTTTCCTGACAAATTTTCACAGCATCAGCAGAATAACACATAGCGATCGCTAAATCTCCCGCCAGAATTTTATTTTGCCAAGCATCAGTATCAAAAGCCGCAAGAGCCGGTTTTAATATCTGTAATTTCTGATATGCTTGTTTCACCTCATTTTCATTTTGTGAATTATAGGAATAACCTAACATTCGTAAAGTTGCACCCATTACCTCCCGCACATCATTGAGTAAGGTAAACCGTTTATTTAGTTTAGCTTGATTTTGCCAAAGATATTCCCAATCTTCAGGGGAATTTGTGAGTTGTTCTGAATTATATAATAAACCAGTTGTTCCCCAATTAAAAGGAATACTGTAACGGTTATTAGGGTCATAAGTAGGATTATGAAATTGTGAAAATAAATTATCTAAGCCAATTAAACGACTATGATCTATTTCCATTAATAACCCTTTTTCCGCCATCTTCTGTACCATATAATCAGATGGGTAGATGATACTATAAGTACCACCACCTCCGGCTTGTAACTTAGCCAACATCACATCATTGGATTCATATACATCTGCTATTACCTTGATCCCCGTTTGGGTCGTAAAGAGGGTTAACAATTCTTGATCCGTATATTGTGTCCATGTATAAATATATAGTTTATCACTTTGATTAGAGCTAATATAGTTTGAGCCTACCTTAGCTAGTTGCCAACCACAACCACCTAAAGATAAGGTAGAAAAGGCCGCCATTTTTTTGAGAAAATTACGTCTGTTAGTCATCTAATTTGCGTCTTGACTAATAGCTAAACAATCCGCTTTTTCCCACCAAACATAAATAGGTGTATTTCTATCTGGTAAACTACCATAAGTATTAGGTTGTAAAACATTGAGATTAATACCATTGATTAATTCCACAACATAATTAACATGAGTTCCTAAATACATGACATTAATTAGTCGTCCTTCAAAACAATTTGTGGGTATATTAAGTGGATATAGAGAAAGTTGGACTTTTTGAGGACGGACACTGACAACAACACTTTGGGATATTCCCAGAGGAGTTTGTTCACAGCGACCAACGATAATGGTTAAACCTGTTTTAGTAGAAATTTTTACAGATTCTGCATCTACATCTACAATTTCACCACTAAATAGATTAGTATCACCAATAAAACTAGCCACAAAAGGAGTTTGAGGACATTCGTAGATTTGACTGGGAGTACCAATTTGTTCTATTTTCCCTTGGTTCATTACAGCAATACGGTCAGATAAAGATAGCGCTTCTTCCTGATCATGTGTCACCATTACAAAAGTTAACCCTAAATTCTTGTGAAGATTAGATAACTCAACTTGCATCTCCTTACGAAGTTTCAAGTCCAATGCTCCCAAGGGTTCATCTAAGAGGATAACTGCGGGACGATTGACCAACGCTCTAGCTAAAGCTACCCGTTGTTGTTGACCACCGGAGAGTTGATTAGGAACACGGAATCCCAAACTTTCCATTTTGACCAGTTTCAAAGCTTCAGTAACACGACTAGCAACTTCTGATTTAGATATTTTTTGAAATCGCAGTCCAAAAGCAATGTTTTCCCAGACATTCAAATGATTAAATAAAGCATAACTTTGAAATACAGTATTTACAGGTCGTCGATAAGGAGGAACATCAGTCATTAACTGACCTTGAATGAGTAACTTACCAGCATCCACCCTTTCAAATCCAGCAATCAAGCGGAGTATAGTTGTTTTTCCACAACCAGAAGGACCTAAAATACTAAAGAACTCCCCCTGTCTAACATTCAAATCTACTCCGTGGACTGCGGGTTCTTGGTTAAAAAACTTGAATACGTTATGCAATTCAACATCAAGTGGTTGTAATGGTTTTAAACCTCTTTGATTCTGCATCGCAGTTTGAGCCATAATTTTCAGTAGAATACCCTGTAGTATGAATAAAATCAACTTAATGTAGTCGGTGATTAATTGTCAATTGTCACTTGTAAGTTTTTCATTTGTTACCTATTACCTATTTACCCCGAAAGTTTTTCTGGTCTTATGGCTATTTTACCATCATTACTTAGTATAACAAAAAATACACGCACAGTTGGCCGTGGTGTCCAATCTACATTTATAATTTTATTCACATTATTAATGTTATCTGGAATCGGTGCTAGATTAATTTATTTACAAATTGTGGAAGGAAAAAACCACAGACTACGAGCAGAATCCAACCGGATTCGGGTTATTCCCAAACAACCGGAAAGAGGTAACATTTTTGACAGAAAAGGTAAATTATTAGCCAGCACTCGTTATCCTCGGTCTGTGTACTTATGGCCAATGGCACATACCAAACCCTGCTGGTCAGTAGTTGGTCCACGTTTAGCAGAAATTCTCGACATCCCCCAAGAAGATATTGAAACAATACTGAAACAATCTGCTGTCAATCCTTCCTCACTCATTCGGATTGTTCGGAATTTAAACGAAGCACAGGTAACAGGACTAAAAGAATATGAAAACGAACTACCAGGAGTAGAAATAAATACGGAAGCTGTTCGTTATTATCCTCATGGTCGAGAATTAGCCCACATACTTGGATATACCCGGGAAATCACGGCTAAACAGTTAGAAAAAAAGAAAACAGAAGGCTACCGATTAGGAGATGTGATGGGTCAAATGGGGGTAGAAAAAGCCTATGAAAAATTGTTAAGAGGTGAATGGGGCGGTCAGCAAGTAGAAGTAGATGGTCGCGGTAGACCTCTAAGAGTGTTGGGAAGCAAACAAGCAAAAGCAGGTAATGATCTGCACTTGACAATAGATTTAGATATACAAATAGCCGCAGAAAAAGCTTTAGGTAAACGTAATGGCGCGATAGTTGCCATTAACCCTAAAAATGGGGCTATCTTAGCAATGGTGTCTCATCCCACTTTCGACCCGAATATCTTTTCTAAACAAAAACTTTCTCAAAAAGATTGGGAAACTCTGCAAGGTTCTGAACATCCTTTAGTCAATCGGGCTATTAGTGTCTTTCCTCCAGCGAGTACCTTTAAAATCGTCACGACAACGGCTGCACTAGAATCAGGTAAATTTTCTCCTGATACAGTATTGCAAACCTACGGTTCTTTAACTATTGGTGGGACTAGGTTTGGTGAATGGAATCATGCTGGTTTTGGACCATTGGGTTTTGTGGGCGCACTACAGTGGAGTAGCGATACTTTCTTTTATCAAGTTGCTAAACGAGTTGGTGGACCAACATTGATTGAATGGACTCGTAAATATGGATTTGGTCAAAAAACCGGCTTTGAATTTACTACAGAAGAGTCCAAGGGTTTAGTTCCTGATGAAAATTGGAAACAGAAAACATGGAAGAGAGCTTGGAGTATCGGTGACACTATAAATATGTCCATTGGCCAAGGGGCTTTACAAGCTACTCCTTTACAAGTAGCTGTGATGTTTGCTGTTCCTGCTAATAGTGGTTATCGAGTGCAACCCCATTTATTAAAGGATAATGAAGAATCTAAAAGCTGGAGAGAATCATTATATCTCAAACCCAGCACCATCAAAGTTCTGCGTCAAGGATTGCGGAAGGTAGTTCATGAAGGTACAGGTAAAGTATTAAATGTTCCAAATCTTCCCCCAGTAGCTGGTAAAAGTGGTACAGCGGAAGCGTGGAAGAAAGGAGTTAAAGAAAATCATGCTTGGTTTGGGGCTTATGCACCTGCGGATAAGCCAGAAATTTTAGTGGTGGCCTTTGCTGAACATTCTGGTGGTGGTGGTGGTAGTGTTGCAGCACCCATGATTTTAGAAATAATGGAAAAACATTTTGCTCGAAAATAGGTCATTGTGATTGCTAAGTAGTCGCCCAAAATAAATTTTCCTAGTCTAGTCAAGCTAAAAAAAAGACCCTGAAATTATCTTCAGGGTACATACACGTTTTTCAGGCATTAATAAACTCAATACTACTCAACCTCAAGAGATACTGCTACTACCTAAAGTAGAGTTAATGGAGATATTTTTGCCTTGAGTGAATAAGAAGTTACATTTAATCCACATTCCCCACAGGTGATTTATAAATAAAGACTTAAGATCAGCAAAATTGACCGAAAAGACGGGACACAAGCCCCGTCCTTCTAGGACGGCTTTATGTTAAAATTTGGTCATAGTCGCCTTATGGCATTGGGAGACTTTAAACGGA